>MDTB01196295.1_pt1 | contig 15513 bp, 13 predicted proteins | sample 811161 | NCBI WGS metagenome assembly MDTB01 (sample SAMN05326650, study PRJNA326480) | marine metagenome | isolation source: seawater | place: Mediterranean Sea | collected 2009 | reverse complement strand
ATATCACAATATTTATCATTTAATTTTTTAATTGAATTTTCAATTAGATTTTCTGTCTCAGCAGAAAAACCAACAAGATATTTTGGTTTGAGTTTGTTATTTTTCCCAAGATAATCTAGTATATCTTTGCTCTTTTCTAATTTTATTGAACTGAAATTATTTTTACTCTTTTTAATTTTGTCTTTATTTTTTTTTAAAGGTTTAAAATCTGATACTGCAGCTGCACAAACTGCTATATCAACAGGCAAATGTTTTTTGACTGAATAAAGCATGTCTTCTGCAGTTAAAACCTTTTTTACATCTAAATCCTTAGAAAAGTTTAAAGAAGTTGGTCCAGCAATCAAAGTAGTTTTTATTCCTAACTTTTTAAGAGCTAATGCTATTTCATAACCTTGTTTTCCACTTGACTCGTTAGAAATGTATCTTATAGGATCTAAGTACTCTCTTGTAGGTCCTGTAGTAACAAGGGCGCTAATTTTTTTCTTTTTAATTAAATCTCTGTTATTAAAATAATCTTTTAAAAAAGATAAAATTTGTCTTGGGCTCGACATCTTTCCTTCACCATATTCACCACAAGCCATTTCACCATTTGATGGACCTATAAACTTGTAACCAAAGTCTAATAATGTTTTTAAATTCTTTTGAGTTGCTTTATGCAGCCACATTCTTACATTCATAGCTGGTACTAATAAGACATCTTTGTTGGAGGCCAAAATAACAGTACTTGCTAAATCTTCTGCTCTTCCATAACTTAACTTGCTCATCATGTTAGCCGTTGTTGGAATAACTAATAATAAATCAGCCCATCTAGATAAAGAAATATGATCTATTTCAGATTCATTATTGGCATTAAATATGTCCTCAAAAACTTTATTACTAGTTAGTGAAGCTATAGATAAAGGCGTAACAAATTCCTTCCCACTTTTTGTAAGTATTGTTTTTATTTCTACATTAGATTTTCTCAGCATCCTGATTAGATCTAGAGCTTTGTATGCGGAAATTCCTCCACCAATAATAAGAAGTATTTTTTTATTTTGTAATGACATGTGAGCAATTAAAATACTAATAAAACAAAAATTACAATACCTAAAAAGCCTATAAAAATATTGTTTCTAAAGCCTTTAAGTTTCATCTCTTCGATTTCCAAACTTTTATTATTTTTTGAGCCTAAATTCAACTTACCCTCTGCTAGTAATTGTAAAGCATAATTTGCTTTGTCCATAAAATTTGGAAAATCAGGTATTCTTTTTAAAATTTCCGCTGAAGTGTTCATTGCTTCATTTAGAGTGGTCTTTGGACTTTTAAGATCTTTTAGCCACTTTTCTAAAATTGGCTTTGATACTTCCCAAATATTTGTAGAAGGGTATAGTTTTCTAGCGACTCCTTCTACTGTCACCATGGTTTTTTGCAATAACAATAAAGGGGTTTGAGTTTGCATGTTAAACTTTTCTGTTATTTCAAATAATTGAGCCAACAAATTTCCACCAGAAATATCTTTTATTGACTGTCCAAAAATAGGTTCTCCCACCGATCTCAAGGCCTGAGCAAATTCTTCCTTAGAGGTATTTTGAGGCACCAAACCAGCTTGAAAATGAACTTCTGCTACTTTCTTGTAATCTCTTTGTATAAAACCATAAAGAATTTCTGCTAAATATTTTTTATTATTTTTGTCTAATCTACCCATTATTCCGAAATCTACAGGAATAATATTTCCTTTATCGTCTACAAATAGATTCCCTTGATGCATATCGCCGTGAAAAAAACCATCTCTTACTGCTTGATTAAGAAAATGTTGGATCAAATTTTCAGCAAGATTTTTTAAATTAACTCCTGAGTCCTCTAGTAATTCATGCTCCCTAATAGATATGCCTTTGACTTTATCGAGAGTAAGAACTCTTTTTGAAGTATAATTCCAATATATTTTAGGAACATTAAATCCTTTATCATTTTTTGTATTTTCATATAATTCATTTGCTGCGGCAGCCTCGAATCTTAAGTCCATTTCTATATTAGTTATTTCTCTTAACAAGTGTACTACCTCTACTAATTTGAGTCTTTTAGTCTTAGAAATAGTGTTTTCTACAAAATAAGCAAACAACATTAGAGCATCTAATTCTTCATTAAATAATTTTTCTATATCCGGTCTTAAAATTTTAATGGCAACTTCTTTGGTCTCATTCTCTACTTCAATATTTGCGATATGAACTTGAGCTATAGATGCAGCAGCAATAGGGTCGCTAAAATTTTTGATTTTAGCAAACAACTTATCTCCTATTTCCTTTTTAACAATTATTTTTGACTCGTTAGTGCTAAAAGCGGGAAGTTTGTCTTGTAGTTTTTCTAAATCATTGGCCATTTCTTCGCCAATAATATCTGGACGGGTGGCAAGAAATTGACCTAATTTAATAAAAGTTGTGCCCATATCCTCTAAGGCAGTACATAATTTTTCACCTGGTTTTTTAGAATAGTTCACATTAGCTTTTTTAGAACCAATCGAGATCAGATCGAAAAAAATCTTTATAGAAATTGGAATATTATAAATTTCTCCAAAAGTATGGACAGTTCCAGAAGAAGCCAGCTTTCTTGCTATCTTAAATAGTAGAAAAATTCTTTTAAACATTTTAAATTTTCCAACCCGAATGTATAGCAGAAATACCGTTTGATAAATTTCTAAATTCTACATTATAAAATTTATTTTTTTTCATTAAATTTAACAATTCTTTTTGATTGTAAAATTTTTCAATACTACCAACCAAATAGTCGTAGGGTTCTCTTTTGCCAACCATAATTTTTCCTAGAATAGGAATTAATTTTGAATATTTTTTGTAGAATGAATTTAATATCTCATTTTCTACTTTAGAAAACTCAAGGCATAAAAAACGTCCACCAGGTTTTAAGACTCTATAAGCTTCTTTAAGACATAAATCAATATTTGAAACATTTCTTATTCCATAACTAATAGTGTAAAAATCAAAAGTTTTTTCTTTAAAGGGGAGTTTTTCAGCAGAGGCAATTTTCCAATTAATATTTTTAAATGACTTCAATTTTTCTTTTCCCTCGAAAAGCATTTTTTTATTAGGCTCGATACAATAAATTGTATTCTTATTATTTGCTTTTTCAGAAATAATTCTAGCTAAATCTCCAGTACCAGAAGCAACATCTATAATCTTACTTTCTGGTTGAGGCTTCATCCAATTAACTAATTTTTTTTTCCATAATCTATGAACACCAAGAGACATTAAATCGTTCATTAAATCATACTTTTTATAAACATCATTAAAAACTGAATTGACCAGTTTAGTTTTGTTTTGATTGTAATTAATCATAAACAAATTATATGTCAGAATTACTTGAAATTGAAGTTGACCGTTATATTTTAAAGGGATATATACGTTTGAAATTATGCCAAATACGGTTTCAGCAATTCGAAGAGTAAGAAGAGTCGCAAGACAAACAGCTGCAAATAGACTTCGTAAAAGCAAATATAGAGCTGCGGTTAAAAAGATGGAAGGTTTGGTTAAAAAAGGAGAAAAAGAGAAAATTAAAGATTTCTTTCCTAAATTTCAATCAATTCTAATGCAGGTTGCTAAAACTGGAGCTATAAATAAAAAAACTGCTTCAAGAAAAGTTTCAAAAATTTCTAAAAAAATTAAAAATTAAATTAAAAATTGCAAACAATTTTTAGTTGTTCAAGTCAAAGATGAAATTTCATTTTTAAATCACTAGATTTAGAAAATGAAAACTAAATATAGATAATTATTTTTTTTAGTTGAAGATAATTAATTTTTCTTCAACCTAATTTTATTCCATGAGGAAGAATTTTTTAAAATACAACCTGAGTCGGTTTTTTTTTTAAAAAAGAGAAATAATTCTTGCTTAACTTTGTCTAAAAAAATAAACAATACTTTCAAATTAAAAATAATTACATGGAAAAAAAATCTTTAAAACCAATAAATGTTTTTGTTAGCGAAGAAGAAACAATCGTAGTTTGGTCAGATGTACAAACTTCATTTGAAAAAAATTTTGGAACAGAAATATATCAAAGTTGGTTAAAGAAAATTACCTTAATAAAAGAATTTAATGATTATCTTATTTTAGGTGTTCCAACCAGATTTTTTAGAGACTGGATAGTATCTAGATATTTAGACAAAATGTTATCTCAACTAAAAATTTTTAAAAACAGCATTAATAGGGTTGAGTTTAAGATTTTAGAAGATCACAAATCTACAAATGTAAATGATTCTTTCAAGATCGATGAGCTAAATAAAGTTAGTGAAATTAAAGACTCACTCATGAATTACAATCGTCTTAATCCTAATTTAAATTTTGATAATTTTATATCTGGCTCAAGCAACCAAATAGCACTTACATCATCAAAAAAAATTTGCGAACAGATATCTCGATATAATCCCTTGTATATTTATGGAGGAGTTGGATTAGGAAAAACTCACTTACTCAATGCAATTGGTATTGAACTTGAAAAGCAAACGAATGTTATGTTTATTTCAGCAGAGCGATTTATGTATCACTTTATCAAATCGATTAAAAAAAATGATATGGTTAATTTTAAAGATTTTTTTAGAAAATCTTCTGTTTTTATTATTGACGATATACAGTTTATAAGAGGCAAAGAGGGTCTACAGGAAGAATTTTTTCATACTTTTAACAGCTTAATAGATAAAAGTGCTCAAATAATAATATCAGCTGATAGAGCGCCAATGAAATTAGACAGGGTACAAGAGAGAATTAAGTCTAGGTTAGCTGGAGGATTAGTAGTTGATATTGATATACCGGATTTGGAACTTAAAACCAAAATTATTAAAAAAAAACTAGAAGATATTCAGAATCAGTTTAAGGAAACCAGTAATATTAGTGAGGAAGTAATTAATTTTATAGCAAACGAAAGCAAGACCAACATAAGAGAGCTTATAGGAGTGCTTAATAGGGTAGTAACATTTAGCAGAATTCATAAAAAAGATTTAACAATAAGTGATTGCAAGAACATTCTTAAAGATGTTTTTAATCAAGCTAAAATTATAACAGTAGACAAAATACAGAATACGGTCTCAAATTATTTTAATATACCTCTAACTGAGATGCTTTCACAAAGAAGGTCTCGACCTTTAGCTAGACCAAGACAGGTTGCCATGTACCTAGCTAAAAAAATGACAACTAGATCTCTTCCCGAAATAGGAAGACGTTTTGCTAATAGAGATCATACAACCGTTATACATGCAGTAAAAACAATTACAAGACTCTCAGAAAAAGATGATGAAATGAAAAAAAATATAAACCAGATAAAAAGTTTATTGCTAGAAGAGTAAAATGAATGAAGTTTTTAATTAAAAGAGATGTTTTATTAAAATCCCTTAACCTCGTACAAGGTATAATAGAAAAAAAAAACACGCTCCCGATATTATCAAATGTACTTTTAGAAGCTAAAAAAGGGAAGCTTTCTATAATAGCAACAGATTTAGATTTAGTTTTTTATGACGAAATAAATGAAATTAAAATTATTACTGAAGGTAAAACAACTACTTCAGCAGCAATTTTATATGATATTTTGAGAAAAATCTCAGAAAATACTGAAATAAATTTTGATTTAAAAAATGAAAATAAGCTCAGTTTAAATGCTGACAATTCAGATTTTAATTTATTGTGTTTGCCAACTGATAATTTTCCAAATTTTTCAGATAATTTTGAAGAAAATCAAATTTCTTTTAATAGGTCGAATTTTTTATCACTATTAAATAAAACAAAAATTTCAATTTCAAATGATGATACAAGGCATTATTTAAATGGAATATACTTACATTTAACTCAGTCAAATAATAAAACTTTTTTAACTGGTGTAGCAACAGATAGCCACAGACTTTCATCTAGCAGTGTAGAGATTGATGATAATTTAAAATTCAATTCTTTAATTCTTCCAAAAAAAACCGTCTTTCAGTTATGTAATTTATTAGAGGAGACTAACGAAAAAGTTTTTATTTTGACTAGCGAAAACAAGATACAATTTAAAATAGGAAAAGTAAAATTAACGTCAAAGGTTATAGATGGAAAATTTCCTGATTATAGAAAAGTTGTACCACAGGGAAATGACAGGATTTTAACAGTAATGTCAAAAGAATTTGTAGAAGCTATTGAAAGAGTAGCCACTGTATCTTTGGATAGAAAAGAAGGAGTCAAGTTGGTTATTAACAAAGACAAAATTAAGTTGTCTGTTAATAGCACAAACTCGGGAGAAGGAAATGAAATAATCAAAGCTAATTTTACTTCTAATGAAATGACAGTAAGTTTTAATTCAAAATATTTAGTTGATGTGGCAACAGCTGTCGAAGATAAAAATCTTAAAATAAATTTTAAAGATCCTGTTTCTCCTGTTTTGGTAGAAGATATGTCTGATAAAAATAGTTTTTATGTGGTAATGCCGATGAAAATCTAATTTAATGGTTTTTAGCAAATTTTTATTCATTTTCGATTAGAATTGTTGATACGCAATACAAATTTAAGTACTAGTGAAAGGTTGATTTCAAATAGAAGTAAAAAAATGATATAAGACCTTACTTTAAAATCATTTAAAAATGCCAAAAAATTTAGAAAAAACATCTTCAAAGACCTACAGCGCTGACTCAATCAAAGTTTTAAAAGGTTTAGATGCAGTTAGAAAAAGACCTGGTATGTATATCGGTGACACTGATGATGGATCAGGATTACATCATATGGTTTTCGAGGTTGTAGATAATGCCATAGATGAAGCTTTAGCAGGTCATTGTAAAAATATTTTTATTAAAATGAATAAAGACAATACTATTACTGTAGAGGATGATGGAAGAGGTATTCCTATTGATATACATAAAAGTGAAAAAATTTCTGCTGCAGAAGTAATAATGACCCAACTTCATGCAGGCGGTAAGTTCGATCATGACTCTTACAAAGTATCTGGGGGATTGCATGGAGTAGGTGTTTCAGTCGTCAATGCCCTTTCTGAAAAATTAGAACTTAATATTTATAGAGATGGGAAAGAATATTTTATGTCTTTTAAAGATGGAAATACAGTAAAGTCCTTAAAGGATATAGGTAAGACCAAAAAAACTGGAACAAAAATAACTTTTGCGCCCTCTAAAGAAGTTTTTTCAACTACCAAATTCAATTCTTCAATTTTACAAAAAAGAATGCGTGAACTAGCTTTTTTAAATAAAGGAGTAAATATTACTTTAACTGATCAAACTGGATCAAAACAAAAAGAATATGAAAATAAGTACGAAGGAGGAATTATAGAGTTTGTGAAATTTATTAATCAAAAAAAACCTCAATTAATAAACAAAAACGAGATTGCTATTTTTAAAAAACCAATCTATATCACTGCAGAAAAAAGAAGTGTAGTAGTTGAGTGTGCATTTGAATGGAACGCAGGTTATTCAGAAGAAGTGCTTCCATTTACAAATAATATTCATCAAAAAGATGGCGGAACTCACTTATTAGGATTTAGAAGTGCACTTACCAGAGTAATAAATAAATATTCAAATGACAAAAATTTAACTAAAAAAAGTAAAGTAAATCTATCTGGAGATGATATTAAGGAGGGTTTAACCGCAGTGTTATCGATTAAAATGCCAGATCCAAAATTTTCATCTCAAACTAAAGATAAATTAGTTTCATCTGAAATTAGATTAATAGTAGAAAGCATTATTAGCGAAAGAGTTTCAATTTGGCTTGATCAGAACCCATCTGTAACTAAAAATATATTAGAAAAAATTATTCAGGCTGCAGTAGCAAGAGATGTGGCAAGAAAAGCACGAGACAGCGTTAGAAGAAAAGGTTCATTTGAACTCTCTGGATTACCAGGAAAATTAGCTGATTGCCAAATATCAAAGAAAGATGGAACCGAGCTGTTTATTGTCGAGGGAGACTCAGCGGGCGGTTCCGCAAAACAAGGTAGATCTCGAGAATATCAGGCAGTTTTGCCTTTAAGAGGTAAAATACTTAACACATATGTGAGTGTTAACGGAAGAAGAGGAAAAAATAATGGAAATGGGCAGGATCACGCTACAAAAACATTGGCAAAAATGATGTCTTCTAATGAGGTAGTTACCTTAATTAATGCTTTAGGTACTGGATCAAAAGACTTTAAAATAGAAAACCTTAGGTATGATAAGATTATAATTATGACCGATGCGGATGTTGATGGCTCGCATATAAGAACTTTGTTATTAACTTTTTTTAATAATTATCCATTTAATCAATTAATAGAAAATGGTCATTTGTATTTAGCACAACCACCTCTTTTTAAAGTGACAAAAAGCGGTAAAAGTATTTATATAAAAGATGAAAAAGCATTAGATGATCACATTATGAAGATTAGTGAAAAAAAATTTAAAAGGGGATCTTCTGAATTTAATAAATTTATAGAAGAACAGCGCCAAAAGCTTTCTATACAAAGATTTAAGGGTTTAGGAGAGATGAACCCAGAAGAATTATGGCAGACAACATTAAATCCTGAAAATAGAACTTTATTAAAAGTTCAGTACTCAAAGGGAACCAAAGAAAAATCTAAAGATGATCAAAAGCTTATTGATATATTAATGGGAGACGATGTTTCGCCTAGAAAAGATTTTATTACAAGTAATGCTTTAGAAGTAGTCAATTTGGACATATAATAAAAAATGAATTTCTCTACTCTTTTAAGATTAGATGAAAACCTCCATCTAGATAAAAAAACTTTAGTGCATCTTAGGTGGATAGCAATAATAGGTCAATTCATAGCTGTCAATTTAGTTTTTTTTATTTTAGATCTTAATCTTCCAATTTTACTAGCCCATCTGATAATTTTTATTGGAATGAGTACAAATCTTTTTTTGCAATTCGGAGTTAAGACTATTCAGATAAGAGATTTTCACGCTAGTATTTTTTTAATTTATGATTTAGTTCAACTAAGCTTATTATTGTATTTAACAGGGGGTATATCAAACCCATTTTCGATATTACTAATAATTCCCGCAATAGTATCTTCTACTTTTTTAAGTACGGGAACCACTTTTATTTTAGGTACTTTAACAATTATATTTTTATTTTTATTGAATATTTTTCACTTTCCTCTTCCTGGAATACACGAAAATTCTTTTACTTTTCCAGAATATTATTTAATAGGATTTTTTATCTCGATTATTATTGGTCTAATATTTTTAAGTTATTTCGGAGCAAAGTTTTCCGGTGAAACAAAAAAAAGATCTGAAGCTTTAAATAAATTACAAGAAATACTCGCTAAAGAATATGAGCTGGAGTCTTTGGGTGGTCAAGCGGCCGCTGCCGCACACTCTCTAGGTACACCATTAGCAACAATAAGCGTAGTTGCAAAGGAACTTAAAAAAGAAATTGGAGAAAATAAAGTTTATTCTAAAGATATTGATTTATTAATAAGCCAAACTAAAAGATGTAGCGATATATTAAAAAAAATATCAAAAAAGCAAATTAAAGATGATGAATTTTTTAATTTTACATCATTTGAAGATCTAATTAATGAAATAATTGAATCTTTCAAGGAAACTTCTTCAAAAAAAATTACTTTAATTTCACAAAATGATGAAAATAAAATTAATATAAAAAGATCTCCAGAAATCGTTTACGGTCTTAGAAACTTCATTGGAAATGCAGTAAAGTTTTCAAAAGAAAAAATAAATATTACATTGAATAGTAATAAAAAAAATATAGACGTGATTATAAATGATGACGGGCCTGGGTTTCCAGAAGATATAATAAAAATGCTTGGAGAACCATATATTAAAAGTAAATCTCAGGAAACTTCTGCCAAATCAGGTTTAGGTTTAGGAACTTTTTTAGGTAAAACGTTATTAGAGAGACAATTTGCAAATTTAACATTTTCTCAAGATTATAATTTAGGTGGGGCTTCAGTAAAAATTTCTTGGAATGTAAATTATTTAAAATTTAACGCTTAAATTCAAAAATATAAGCTAAAATTTTATATGCTAATTTTGCTACTAAAAAGTTATATGAGTTAAAATTTTTAATTGGAGATAATTCATTAATGTCTACTCCTACTACATTTGAAATATAACAAACTTTTTTTATAATTGACAACACTTCTTCCCACATTAAACCTCCAGGTTCTGGTGTTCCAGTTGCAGGCATTATACTTGCATCAAAACAGTCTACATCAAAGGTTATATAAACATTTTTATTTTTTAATTCTTTTTTTAGTTTATCTAAACTCCAGTTTTTTTTATCTTTTCCCCAAAAAATTTTAATTCTATTTTTATTTTTTTCATAAAAACTCATTTCGGATTTAGAAAGATTTCTAATTCCAAACGAAACTACTTTGACATTATTAAAATCTAAACATCTTTTAATTGCAGATGCGTGAGAAAACTTTTCACCATTGTAACTCTCTCTTAAATCAGCATGAGCATCGAAGTGTAAAATAATTATTTCTTTATATTTTTTTACAAAAGGTCTTATAGATCCTGGAGTTAAAGAATGTTCACCCCCTAAAACAACTGGAATTTTATTATCTGAGATTATTTTTTGATTTATCTTTGATAACTGATCTAAAGCAGAAATAATATTTTTTTTTATAGGGAATGATTTTAAGGTTTTTATTCCAATTTTTTTATATGGTTCTTTTTTTAATTCTTCATCAAACAATTCAACTTGGTGTGAAGCTTTAATAATCTCTTTAGGTCCATTTCTTGTTCCACTCCCATAACTGACTGTTTTTTCTAATCCAAAAGGAACAACAACAACTTTATTTTTAATTTTGGTATTAGCTTCATAGCCAAGAAAACCTTTTTTTTGACTTAGATAATTCATCAAATTTTAAAAATTTTTGAGAATTCCCTTTTAGGTCTATTTTTCCAATTTTGACGATGATAAGCGTCACTTGCAATTAAAGGAAGAACACTTGTTGCCTCAGCAAATACCATTTGTTCTTTTGTTACATCCACCTTTCCCCATGAACTTGCTTCTTTTAAAGTTGAACTGCTGCAAGCACCGTCTCTTGTGTCTGCTACCGTGATTTGTATAGCATACTTATGCATATCTACTTTTTTTCCTAAGAGTTCAGCACAAACAACTGTGTCTTGAACAAAATTTTTAGGAACTCCGCCACCTATCATCAACAATCCAGATTGTTTAGATTTTAATTTTATTTCAGTTAACTCTCTAAATTCTCTGATGGAGTCAATTGTTATATGATTTTTTGGATTTTGTTCTTGATGCATAACTAAACCAAACCCAGCTGAGCTATCAGTAAAAGCAGGACAAAATATAGGAACATTATTATCGTATGCAGTTTCTATTAAGGAGTTCTTTTTTTTTGCATTAGTTTTTAGATACTTTCCAATTTCTCTAATAAATTCTCTAGAAGTATAAGTTTTAGGAGCTAAAGAATTTGCGATATCACAAATTGTTTTATCACATGCTTGTAGTTGCTCTTCATCGATATACGTGTCGTAAATTCTATCAATATAATTATTTCTTAGCTCTGCATCATCTTGAAATTGAGATCCTTGGTAATGTTTAAACCCAAGTGCTTCAAAAAAATCCATATCAATTATTGATGCTCCTGTTGCTACGATAGCATCAACCATATTGTATTTGACTAAATCAGTATATAAATTCATACAACCAGCGGCTGAGGTTGAACCAGCTAGAGTTAGGAAGATAGAACAATTTTTATCCAATATCATTTCGTTGAATATGCTAGCAGCATTAGCGGTGTCTCTTGAGGTAAAAGACATTTTTTTCATAGAGTCAATAATCTTTCGTGCATCAAAAGACTTTATGTCAATATGCTCTACGGGTTTGTCTAAAAAGTTTTTTTTATTATGTCCAATATTTGAACTATTTTTTTGTTTCATTAAGCGACCAAGTATTTTACTTTACTTGAGTCATCATAAAGGCTGATTATAGGTTTGTCAGCTATTTCAAATATTTGATTTGAGTAGAATCCATTAAATTTAGTTCTAAAAGTTAAAGCGTAGGCGCCCAATTGTCCTAATTCAATATAATCTCCCTCTTTTATGTTATTAGGTAATAAGAAGGGGCCTTTCATATAATCCATGCTGTCACAAGTAGGTCCATAGAAATTAAAGGCAGTTAATTTTTTTGATTGAGTTTTTCCATTTTGAATTATTCTTGCTGGAAGAACAAAATTTGGAATGCCAGCATCAAACAAAGTACCGTAGGTACCATCATTAATGTAAAGCTTATGTTTCTTTCTCAGGTTTACCTTAACTATTGTAGATCCACTTTCTGCCACTAAAGCTCTTCCTGGTTCACAAATTAATTCTGGAACTTTAGGTAGTTTAAGATCAGAAATAGATTTTTTTATTTCTTTTAAATAATTTTCAAGAGGTTCTGGTTTTAAATCAGGATAAACAGAAGGAAAACCTCCTCCAACATTTATAATATCAGGAATAATTTTTGTTTTTTTTATTATATTTCCAACTTCTTTTATTGCTTTTGAAAAAGAAATTTTATGCATACACTGAGAACCAACATGAAAACTCATTCCAATTTTTTTTGCATGTTCTTTACAAAGTCTTATCAGACCCAAGGCCTCGCTTGTCAATGCTCCAAATTTTCTAGACAAGTCTATTTCTGCATGCTCGTTTGAAATAGCAATTCTTATGTAAAGAGTTAAATCTTTTGCATGATTAGTACTTTCAAGAATTTTTATAAGCTCTTCTTTAGTATCTAATGCAAAATCTTTTATTCCCAAATTAAAGTAAGCCTCCTTAACATCTTCTCTACTTTTAATAGTATGCATATAATATATATGCGAGTCGGGTTTAAGTTTTTTAATTAATTTAATTTCGCTTATAGAAGCGCAGTCGAAATTTTTTATTCCATTATTTATTATGTGTTTCAATACTGTTTTATTAGGATTAGTTTTTACTGCATATAAAACTTTACCCGGAAAATTACTCTTAAAGAATTCAGTTGATACTTTAATAGACTCTGGGCGTATGCAATACACCGGACTATCTGGTTTTAATATGTTAACTAATTCGTTAACGTCTTTAAATTTTCGCATCTCATGTGTCCCTCTTTTGTTTACACAGAAGGTTTTCTAAAAAATTTTATAAAAAAACCTTACAAATTTGTTTAATAATGTTTTTTCACTTAATGTAAAGAAAATAATGCACTGAAATTAGGGTTGAAAACGGAAATATTATACCCATATTAAGAGTCATGAAGAACACAAGATCCATCGTTGCAAGTCAAAAAATTTCTGACTTTGAGGATAAATCTCTATTAATAGTAGATGATGACGATCCTTTCAGAAACAGGCTCAGCAGAGCGATGGAAATGAAGGGATTTGAGGTAAAGGGAGCGAAAAGTGTTTCAGATGGCTTAAAAATAGCGCAAAATACCCCTACTAGCTTTGCTGTAGTAGATTTAAGACTTGAGGATGGTAACGGCCTTGATGTTGTTAAAACTCTTCACAAAGCAAGGAAAGACAGTAAAATAGTCATGTTAACAGGTTACGGCAATTTACCTACCGCTGTAGCCGCAGTAAAGGCAGGTGCTATAGATTATCTAGCAAAACCTGTTGATGCCGATGATATAGAGTCGGCACTTTTAGCCTTTCCTGAGTCTAAAGCTAAGCCCCCTGAGAACCCAATGTCTGCAGATAGGGTAAAATGGGAACATATTCATAGGGTTTTTGAACTATGTAATAGAAATGTTTCCGAGACAGCTAGAAGGCTTAAAATGCACAGACGAACCCTTCAGCGTATTTTATCTAAAAGATCTCCTAGATAAGTTTTAAATATATCTTCTAATTTCTTTTATTTTTGTAACTAAAAATAAAATAATTAGAATTTTGAATAATTCTGCAAGTAAAAAAGGTTGAACACCTAATTGAAATAATGGTTTGTCCCAACCAATTAAACTACCCAACCAAACAACACCTAAAATATAAATAAAGCTTGTAGAGAATATAAGTTTTAATAAATTTTTAAAAATATTTTTATCATAATTAAAAATACCTGCAAAATAAGCTGCAAAAATAAAACCTATTAAGTATCCCATGGTTGGCCCTGTAAAATAAACCAGCCCAACGCCTTTTTCCGGAGATCCTGCAAATACAGGCAAACCAATAATGCCCTCAAATAAATAAAGTGAAATTGTTGCTACACCTAATTTCCAACCAAATGCAATTCCTATAAAAAGAACAACAAAAGTTTGCATTGTCATAGGCACTGGATAAAAAGGAATTTTTACTTTTGCAGAAACAGCTAAAAGGACAGTTCCGATTAGGGCAATAAAAAAACTTTTAATAATCTTTATTTGTTTGATTTCTTTTATAAGTTCCATTTTTATAATTTACTTTTTTTTTTTACTAAAATCTAGCTTTTTGTTAATTGTAAAAATACATCTTCTAAATCACCATCTTCTGTGTAAATATCTAATATTTCAATGTTATTTAATTTTAACTCTTTAATAATATCATCAAATTTATATGAATTTTTTTCATATATTGCAGTAATTGTATTATCCGATTCTATTTTGAATTTAATGTGACTAGTTTTTAAGTTTTGTTCTTTTCTTATTTTGTTAACTTTAAAAGTAACTTTTTTAGTTTGAATACGATCTAATAACTTTTGAGTGGTATCTAGTGCTACTAGATTTCCTTTGTTTATAATGGCAATACGATCACACATCTCTTGAGCTTCAAAAAGGTAGTGAGTAGTTAAAATAATTGTAACTCCTTCTTTGTTTAAGGCTTTTACATTATCCCAAAGATTTTTTCTAAGCTCTACATCAACTCCTGCCGTCGGTTCATCTAATATAAGTATCGGCGGCTGGTGAACCATAGCTTTTGCTATTAATAATCTTCGCTGCATTCCTCCGGATAAACTTCTAGAATATGAATTCGCTTCATTTTCTAATGAAACCATTTTTAAAACAGTATCTGTTATTCTATCTTTATTTGGAACTCCATATAATCCAGCTTGTAACTCTAATAATTTTTTTGGACTAAAAAAAGCATCCAAATTAACTTCCTGAGGAACAATTCCTATTGAAGCTCTAACTTGCCTAGGATTTTTATCAAGATCAAAACCCCAAGCTATTAATTTACCTTTTGATTTAATAACAGTTCCACCTAAAATATTTAAAAAGGTAGTTTTACCCGCTCCATTGGGTCCCAATAAACCAAAAACCTCACCTTGTTTTACTTCAAAGCTCAAATTATTAAGAGCTTTCTCTGAATGACCATTTTTTTTGTTTTTTGAATAAATCTTTGTAAGATTTTCAACACTTAAGGCAGTTTTGTTCATAGTTTATTTAATTATATCACGAAAAAAATTAAGGTATTATAATAATAAATTATATGAGTTCCTTAAAAAAGACTGATCATTTTTATTTAATAGACGGTTCAGGGTATATCTTCAGGGCTTACTATGCTTTACCCCCTCTTTCAAGAAAAAGAGATGGCCTTCCTACTGGTGCAGTTAGTGGTTTTTGCTCTATGCTTTTTAAACTATT
>MDTB01156337.1_pt1 | contig 15515 bp, 11 predicted proteins | sample 811161 | NCBI WGS metagenome assembly MDTB01 (sample SAMN05326650, study PRJNA326480) | marine metagenome | isolation source: seawater | place: Mediterranean Sea | collected 2009 | reverse complement strand
GGCTATCTTGGAACCCAAATTATGTATTTTAGACGAAACTGATAGTGGACTCGATGTTGATGCTATGAGACAGGTTTCCAAGGGTGTTAATGCGCTCAGGTCCTCTCTTAGGTCATTTCTAATCATTACTCATTATCAGCGTCTTTTAGATCATATAAAGCCTGATTATGTCCATATTATGGCTTATGGCAGAATTATAAAAACAGGTGGTCCTGAGCTGGCTTTGGAAGTCGAAGAAAAAGGCTATGAGCATTTAATTATTAATTAATAAGTTGGTGGGAAAAGTGAAAAAACAGTACTCAAAGCCTGAGGGTAAATTGGGGCTCTCCAGAATACTGTCGGATTGGGCATCAAAATATCAGGACCAATGTCTTACAAACTTTGATAGGGTTGGGATTCCTTCTAGTAGATCTGAGTACTGGAAATTTGTTCCACCTAAACTTTGGGATATTAGTGATACAGTAGACACTAGAATTCCTGAATTATCTTCGGACCCAGTTATAAGTTATGATAACAAGCCAGATCTCTACGTTGATTTCATTGATGGAGTTGTTAATCAAACTTCTCTCAAAAACTTGAGTAAGAAACTCATTGGATCTAAAATCTCAGGATTTGATGATGCCGTATTTGACAATGATCACTGGGTAAAAGATTACATTGGCAAAGCAGAAATTAATGCTAGGGAACCATATGAGAGACCATATGCATTGCTAAATGGTTCAGAGGTGTCTCAAGGACTATTCCTGTACTGCGAAAAATCTCCCAGGCAGCCATTACACATTTTTTACTCTGGTGAAGGAAACTCTAGTGCTTCTATAAGACATCTAATCAAAATTGCTAAGGGTGCGGAATTGCATATCATTGAACATTTTTCTGGTGGAGTGAAGTATAATATTGTTATGGAAGGTTTTCTTGAAGATGAAGCAATATTGAACCATAACAGGCTTATTAATGGGTCGTTAAAGAATCCGATTATTACCCATTTTTTTATAGAGTGCATGAGTTCTTCCGTAGTTAAGACAGTTGGAATTAACCTTAGTAGTACTGCGGTGCGTAATGAAACCTTTTTAAATTTAAATGGCTCTGGATGTGTTGTGACGGTGGCAGGTTTAGGTATTGGGTCTAGTAAAAATTCTATTTGTGATAATACAGTATTTATTTTGCACAGAGGGCATGGTAGTAAAAGCCGGCAAATAATTAAAAATGTATTATCAAAAGGTTCAAAAGGGGTATTTCAAGGAAAAATCTTTGTTGAATCGGATGCTCAAAAAACCGATGGTTATCAAATGAGCAACGGATTGCTTTTAGATGAAGAGAGTGATTTTTTGGTTAAGCCTGAGTTGGAAATATACGCTGATGATGTGGTTTGCTCTCATGGCTCGATTTCTGGATCTATAGACAAAGAACATCTTTTTTATCTTAGATCTAGAGGTATTGCGAAAAAAATTGCCCAAAAAATTCTAATAGAGGCTTATCTCGAGGAAGTAATAACGGAAATTGGAGACCTTCAGTTTTCCCAGTTAGTAAGGGATGAAATTCAGGAAGTACTGAATTAAAGTGCAATAATGAATGATACAAGGAAAAATATCCAAAAAAGCCTTATTAAAGTACTTTTTTTTAGTGGTTTTTTTCCTGAGGTTTTTAAGGCTTATTTTGACCTAAAGGCTTCGTTTTTTAGCCAACTTGCAAAATGTAAATCAGAGGCACGGCTATTAGCCTATGGGTTTACTATTTCTATCCTACTTTTTTTTGAGAGGCTACCTGAAAAAGTAGTAAGCCATACATCGGAAGGGTTCCAAAGGCCTTTGCTACCTGCAATTGGAATAGATCTGTTTGCTTCAATATTTTTTGTCCCTCTTTTTCTTTATTTAGTGTCAGCTATTTTGCACCTCACCCTTTTGCCCTTTGATGGTAAGGCTACATTTTTTCAGTCCAGACTTGCATTTTTCTGGTCTATTATAGTTTGTGCGCCAATTTTATTGATATTTTCCTTAGTAGAAGCTTTTTTTGCTGATATTTCTCCTTTCAATTTTATTAAATATATTACCGTCCCGTTGAGCGCATGGATACTGTCGTCTGTTTTGTGTGCTGCTGAAGGTTTTTCTTCTCCTCTTCCTTTATTTCTTAGCCTTTTAGTTTTCTATATGTTTTTATTGTTCTTAATTACTTAACAACGGTATCTGAATGACATTCATTGATTTAATTCTAAGGAGCTTTTTCTCACCAAAGGCCGTTTTAGATTATGTAATAAAAAGGAAACTTGACTGGCAAATAGTAATTGAAGCAGTTCTATTCGTTTGCATTACTAATACTTTGTTAACCCATACCTTTAATTCAGTTGTTTTTTCTGCAAGCCAAAACCAAGATAATCTATTAAACCCCTACATTGATTTGGTGCTAAATAAGCCATTTATTTTAGCTATTATTGAAGTTGCAAAATTATTTTTTCTCACGACTTTACTAACTTATGGTGGGAGGCTTTTTTCAGGTTCTGGATCCTTTTTGGATATCTTAAAAGGGGTTGCTTGGATCCATTTTATCTTAATATTCATTAATATTGGTCTTTTTATTGTAATACAACTGAACATCACTTTAGCTAGTTATTTAGTTTTACTAATTAATTTTTGGATCATGTGGGTACTCTCTGAGTGTGCTGTTAGGACGCATGGGTTTAAGTCAACTTTTCGGGTCTTTGTAGTTGGAGTGCTCTTGTTAATTTTGGTTCTGGCATTATTTCTCCAAGTTATAAACGTTCTAGGTTTCAATTTTTTAGAGAGAGTAGGTGCCAGTGCTTGACATATCAGAGGTAAAAAAAGAATTCCCCATCCTGCAAACTAATGTAAGAGGCCAGCCTCTTTGCTACCTAGACAACGGCGCTTCAGCCCAGAAACCAAGATGCGTAATAGACGCAATAACCAAGGGTTACGAACTTGAATATGCGAATGTGCATAGGGGACTTCATTATTTATCTAATTTAGCAACGGAAAAATTTGAATTAGTAAGAGAAAAAATCCAAAATTTTATCGGTGCAAGAAGTAGTTCAGAAATTGTATTTACTTCCGGATCGACCGAAGGGTTGAATCTAATTGCTTATTCATGGGCTGAGCGCAATTTGGTTAAGGGCGATAAGATACTGTTATCATTAGCTGAGCATCATGCAAATATAGTTCCTTGGCATTTTTTAAGGGAAAAAATTGGTATTGAATTAAAGTGGGTAAACCCAAGACCCGATGGTGCTCTATTAGCGGAGGATATTATTTCAGCAATCGATGAAAAAACTAAGGTTGTATCGATTACTCACATGTCAAATGTCCTCGGTAGTATAGTTGATGTAAAAAAAATATGTGCTGAAGCGAAAAGTAGGAATATAATTTCAATAGTTGATGGTTCTCAAGCGATTGTACATATGCCAGTTAATGTGCAAGACATTGGCTGTGATTTTTACGTCTTTACAGGCCATAAACTATACGGACCTTCTGCTTCAGGAGCTATATATGTAAGAGAGGAACGGTTTGAAGAGATGCAGCCCTTCATAGGTGGTGGCTCTATGATAAATCATGTTGGGACTGAGAATATCTCGTATAATATAGCACCCCACAAGTTTGAAGCAGGCACGCCAGCAATTGTTCCAATGATAGGGTTAGGAGCAGCTATAGATTTTATAGAAGAGTTGGGGATGGTAAATATTTTCGAATATGAAAATAAGTTAGCTGAGTACGCGCAAGCTCGGCTATTGGAATTGGACTTTATAAGTGTTCAGGGAACTAGTAACCCAAAAGGCGGTATATTTTCTTTCATTATGAAGGATAATACTCTACACCCCCATGATATTGCTACAATAGTAGATCAGAAAGGTGTGGCAGTCAGAGCGGGACATCATTGTGCTCAACCGTTGCTAGAACATTTAAGTCTTTCCGCGACGTGTAGGGCTTCTTTAGGGTTATATAATACAGAAGATGACGTAGAAAGATTGGTAGATTCCCTCAAATTTGCTATCAGCCTAACTGGTTAATTTCTTTTCTTGATTATCATCAAATAATCTTGATCGAGCTTTAAACTTTCATCCTTTAAACTAATTTTTAAATATTCATTTTTCTTCCATAGAGAATATAAATCATCATAATGTTTCGATAGTAGATGCCCACTTTGTCCTAACGGTAACGAAAAAAAGGATAAATCTGGATTAGATAAATCAAAGATCACTCTTAGCGTACTACCGTATCTAACATCATGCATATTCCTTGATGATCTCAGTGATCTGGCCATTGATAAAGTATTATCACCACCTGGCACTTCATATACAAGATTAGCTATATACGAAATTATTGGGTACTGGCCTAGGATTTTATCTATGAAACGTGCTTTATGGTAGTCACCCCAGCGCCATTGATCTATATCTGAACCTATTAAATTAGCTGTGGTCACTAAGGCGTTATCAAGCGATTTTAAAGCTATCTCATCACAGATTTCTTTTTTTTGTGTTTGTTTAATATCACACCATCTAGCAGCACCGTTTATATTCCGCAAAACCCTTTCTAAAAATTCTGGTTTTACTGATTGAAACCAGTGAATTTGTGAACCCAATTCATCCTGCAGAACCATTCGCTGAAACTGACTAACCCAGCTGTTATAGATTAAAGGTTGAGGAAGGTGGACTGACATTTCCCCATTCCATTCTCCTAGCAATTCAAGGGCTCTTTTTCTCAAGCTTAGTAAGTTATTTGTCATATCTAGGGATTGAGTATACCACAAATTTTTGGCTAATAGAGGGAGTACGGTTCTTGCACTAGCAGAAATAATATCAGAGTGAATCTCTTTAAAGCTCTCCAGACTGTGAATCTTTCTAGCCTCAAAAAGGGCTTTCATTCTCAGGTTCCTTTGACTCCCTGTCCAGTCATAACTAAAGTGATTAGGGTACTCGTTTTTTATCAATCTATTGTTATTATTGTATAAAATATTACTTTGAGGAGATTCAATAATGGGATTTTTATTAAAGTCGAGGTAACCATTCCACTCCATTGGTTGCCTCCATCCTAATGATGGTATTACGCCAAAATTATCAGCTGGTCGCTCGATCCTCTTTGGCATCTTTCCGGCACTTACGACTAGCGTACTCCCTGGGACAGCAAATAAAAAATTATAAGATGGAACTACTAAATGTTGTAGGGCATTTTTAGCAGCCGAAAGGTCTTGTGCAGTCATCACTGATAACAACCCTTCGATTGATCTATCTTTTGAATCGAACCCAGTCCATCTTAGAGCCATAGATTGGTTTTTAGAAATTACTGTTTCAATCCCATATGACTCCTTAGGGAGAATTGGGCCTTGTTTTGTTGATAAAATAGTATGTGTTAAGCCAGGCTGCCCTTTTATATTTATCAGTACGGTCCTTTGACGAAATTTTTTATAACCGCTAGTAGTTTGATACTCCTCAGGGTTGGCTGGATTTATATTTTGAATAATTAAGTCCTGATTATCTAGGTTAGAACTTGCTATTCCCCAAACTAAAGAATTAGAGCGACCAACAAAGATGGCAGGAATCCCAGGAATAGTAGCACCTACTACAGTAGTAGATTCAAGCTTCAATTTTGCGAGCATCCAAATTAAAGGAATGTCAAAACTTGTATGTAAGTTGTATCCAACAATTGTACTTCCAGAAGCAGTTCTGGGGGGCAATGAAACCCATATGTTAGAAGCAGTTCCCTCGCCTAGATTCATATTATGTGACCTATCCTTAGGTTTTTGGTTAAGGGAGTCCTCTACAATTGGGGGGAGTCTTAAGCTGTTTTCTGTGAGTTCTTGGAGGTTAGAAAAAGTTGTAGATTCTGTTAAATCAGGTATATCTGGAAAAAAGTCCCTCAAACTTTCAGCTGAAATACTATTTTTTAATAGACTTAGGCGTATGATCTCCTTCTTAGCGCTGTCACTGTTTTGTAGAGCTAATAGTTTTAATATTGCTACACTATCGGTTGGAGTCCAAGGGGCTACTTTTGGTGAAAAGAGGAATAAATTTGGCGTACCTCTTCCCAAACCTTCCTCACGGATATCTTTTAGTCTTTGATTAACGCCATTAGAATATCCTACCAATATTGCTAGAGTTTTGGGTGAGAGGTGGAAAGTGCTTTCATTGGCATTATTATAAATGTCTAAAGTGCGCATGAAAATGTCCACATCTATTGTCTTTTCTCCAAAATATTCTGAGAGTTTTCCTTGGGCAGTTTTTCTTAATAGCAACATTTGCCATAGTCGATCCTGCGCATGAGCATATCCCAAGCCAAAAAAAGTATCCTCATTTGTTTTTCCTTCAATATTAGGGACGGCGTATTCATTCCGTGAAATGCTTATCTGATCTTTTACTAGAGGACTTGAAACTGTTCTATTATAGTCAGGCAAGGATTTATTGGCTAAGAATGTGATAAGAAGTAAAACACTCAAAAAGAGAATGAAAACTCCAGCGGATAGAAGTACAAGTAACTTAAAAAAACTTTGCATACTTAAAGTCCTACTTGACCCTGAATGATTTTGAACTAACTTGGTTATTATTCTTTTAATTTTGGGAGGTGAATATGTCAAAGGTTGCTTTTTTAGGTCTAGGAGTAATGGGTTTTCCGATGGCTGGTCATCTTTCTCAAAAATATGATGTAACTGTGTATAATCGCTCGACTGACAAAGCAAAAAAATGGGAGAACGAATATAATGGTGAATTAGCTGAAACTCCTTTAGAAGCTGCTAAGGGCGCCGATTTTGTTTTTTGTTGTGTCGGAAATGACGACGACCTAAAAGCCGTTCTTTTAGGTGACAGAGGGGCGTTTAATTCAATGAAGCAGGGATCATTATTAGTTGATCACACGACTTGTTCTGCCAAAGTTACAAGAGAGTTAGTAAGTTTCGCGACCAAAAGGGGTATAGGATTTCTGGATGCACCCGTGTCTGGAGGTCAGGCTGGGGCTGAAAGTGGTCAACTCACGATAATGTGTGGAGGATCTGAAGAGCATTACAATAGGGCCAGACCTATTATTTCAAACTATTCGAAATTTTCTTCACTAATAGGACCATCGGGATCTGGTCAGCTTACAAAGATGGTCAATCAAATATGTATTGCAGGATTGATACAGGCTTTAGCTGAAGGGCTGAATTTTTCTAAGAAAGCTAATTTAGATGGTGAAAAAGTACTTGATGTAATTTCAAAAGGAGCAGCAGGAAGCTGGCAGATGCAGAATAGGGGAAAAAGTATGCTAGAGGATAAATTTAACTTTGGATTTGCCGTGGATTGGATGAAAAAAGACCTAAATATCTGCCTTGATGAGGCCAACCTAAATAAAGCCAAATTACCAATCACAGCTCTGGTAAATCAATTTTATTCTGATGTTCAAGATATTGGAGGAGGTAGGTTTGATACATCAAGTTTGATAAAGAGATTATAATAAATTTTCTTTTATCTTATCAACCTAGAATATTTAGCACCTTCTAATGAGGCTCCCGCTATTACGCCGCGTTGGCCAAATACAATGGCGTAAATTGGTTTGGTCAATGTATTGTTTGTTACCCCTAAAGATACCCCCGATTTTCTAAAAAACACCTCAGCGTCAGCACCTATTTCCCAGCCATCAGTCACTCTAAACGTCTTTAAGGAGTCTTCAGTCATGAAGAAAATCACGTGGCTGTATTGAATGGCTCCTAGCTGATACCCAAATGAAGCCGAGGCCACTGAATAGTAGTCCACTGGGGCACCTCCAATTTTTAAAACACCCTCACCATAGGTCCCTCCAAACATGAAGCTTGCCTTGGTTACGCGGGGCATTATAAGTGTACCTGCTGATTTTTCGTATATGTCTTTGGCTTCTGGTGCAATGCTGAATAAATGTTCTAATGAATCTTCCGAATCTGATAAAATTTCAGTTCCAGCATTCTCTGCCTGCCTAGCATTACATCCCAAAGTGCCTCCTAATGTTAATAGAGTAAGACTTCCAATTAGTAGCTTTCTACGTTTTAGGGGCGTCATATGTTATTTCTCCTATATTTTAATAAACTTGGGTTCACCAAATTTACTTTTAGTTCTCTTTGAGTCAGCGTACCATAATACTTCTTAAGCTAATCTTTATTGGTAGCAAGTATTTTTGCAAGCTCTAACGCAAAGTATGTCAAGACTCCATCACAGCCAGCTCGCTTGAAACATGAAATTGTCTCTAAAATCACTTTATCTCTATCAAATAAACCTTTCTTTATACTTGCCTCAATCATCGCATATTCACCTGAAACTTGGTATGCAAATGTTGGTACTTTAAATTGGTTTTTGATTTGCCGGCATATATCTAGGTAAGGCATTCCTGGCTTAATCATAACCATATCTGCACCCTCTCTTATATCTAAAGCGACATCCCTTAAAGCTTCCTCAGAGTTGCGGTAATCAAGTTGATATGTTTTTTTATCGCCAGATAAGTTTCCCGAGGAGCCAATCGCAGCTCTGAATGGACCGTAAAAACTAGAGGCAAACTTTGCTGCATAGCTTAAAATTATTGTATTATGATATTTAGCATTTTCTAAAGCATCTCTTATTACTTTTACTCTACCATCCATCATATCTGAGGGTCCTAAAATGTCTGCCCCTGATTCTGCTTGCACTAGAGCCTGTTTGGCCAGTACATCTAGGGTTTCATCATTTAAAATTTTGCCATTCCTTACAAGTCCATCATGGCCTAGGGAATTATATGGATCTAAAGCTACATCTAGCATAACTCCCAAATGGGGAGTTTTCTTTTTTATCAATCGAGTGGCTTTATTTACCAGATTATCTGGGTTCCAGGCTTCACGACACTCAGCGGTTTTAAGGTTATTGGGTGTACACGGAAAAATTGCAATACATGTTATTCCCAAATCTGACGCTTTAGTGACTTGATCGAGAAGTCTGTCTATACTATACCTGAACACTCCTGGTAATTCACTTACTGGCTCTATTATATTATTACCTTCTCTAACAAATACTGGCCAAATTAAATCATTAACTCTTACATGGGATTCCGCTACAAGGTCTCTGATCCAAGGTAAATTTCGGAGCCTCCTGCCCCTTCTCATAGGAAAATCTGTGACATAAGGATTCATATAAAACTCTCTCTTAACAATTACTAAAGAGAATAGTAGAATACTATAGAAATCAAGTATTTATTGATGACATGAGAAAATATGTTGGTAGATTTCAGAACATTGGAGATAGACGTATATTGAAATCTTAGAAAACTCTAATAAATGGAAGTAATTTTGGGTCATAGCAAGTTTTTTGAAAATCATGATTAGTAAGGTTATTGAAAGGTCAGTATTTGATAAAACCAAAGAATTGCAGGTTTATGGTGTTCCCGAAGGTTATGATGGTTTTCTACTAAGTAACTTATTTAATAATGAGTACGAAAATATTTTACATATAGCCAGAGATGATAGGAGGGCGACCCTACTTAAGTCTGCTTTAGATTTTTTCAGCCCAAAAATAGAGACCACCTATTTCCCTGCTTGGGATTCACTACCTTTTGATAGGTCTGGACCTCAACTATCCATCCAAGCAGAGAGAATGGCTGCTTTATCCTCGTTTTGTAATATCCCAAAAAAAAAGAGACTAATAATTACTACTATAAATGCCATTACTCAAAAGGTGGTGCCAATCACGCACGTAAGAGGGCTTACCTTTGAATTAAGAATAGGAAAACAAGTAGAGTTATCCGATTTGAAATTTTTTTTACACTCTTCTGGTTATTTGGAAACAGCTAAAGTTTTAGAAGTTGGCGATTACTCGATAAGGGGTGGCATAATTGACATTTTTCCTCCTTCCGCGCCTTTTCCAGCTAGATTTGATTTTTTTGGTGATCTTTTAGAGAATGCACGCTTTTTTTCAATTATAGATCAATCAAGTATAGAAACTATTACCAAACCTATCCTTCTTACTCCGGTCAGAGAGGTATGTTTATCTTCCGAGCACATAGCATTATTTAAAAAAAAATACCTTAAGAATTTTGGTGTTCCAAGTAAATCGGATTATCTATATTATTCAGTCATTTCTGGGCAAATTTTTCCAGGATATGAGCAATGGCTACCGTTCTTTTATGAAGAGATGAATACATTATTTGATTATATTCAGAATCCAATAATTTCTTTTGATTCTAATTGTCAATTTCTTTTTGAAGAACGCACAAAGCAGATATTAGAATATTATGAAATGCGAAAGTCCGATAGTTTAAGAGAGAGTAAGTTTAATTCAATTTTCAATCCAATTCATCCCTCAAATCACTATATTATTCAAGAAGAATGGAGAAGAACTACTAATGCTTTTCGGAAGATCTATTTTTCGCATTTTAAAAAAATAGAAGAAAATCCAGGATTAGACTTTGGTGGTTATCTTGGTAAGAACTTCAGCATAGAAAGACAAACAGAGGGTTTAGATCTTTTTAAAAGCTTAGCAAGTTACTTATCTGAAAAAAGTGAAGAGGGATGTTTGGTTTCAATAGCGGCCTATTCAATGGGATCGTTAGAAAGACTAAAAAAACTACTTGAGGATCAAAGGCTACCTGAAGTGGGGATATTTAATTCTTGTATATTGGATCCAAAAAGTAATCAATATTCATTTTTCAATCAGGATGAAAGATTGATCAAGCGAATTGGTATAGGAATTTTGCCAATTGAAAATGGATTTACAGTACCAGGATTATCAATCATATCTGAGCAGGATATTTTAGGCGAAAGACTTTTTCGGCAGAAAAAGTATGAAAGAAAAATTAAAAACCCACTACAGGATTTTTCTGAAATAGAAATTGGTGACTTAGTAGTTCATGTTAATCATGGCGTTGGAAAATACGTTGGTTTTGAAACTATAATAGCAGCTGGTGCGCCACATGACTGTTTGATAATTCAATACTTAGGTGATGATAAATTATTTCTTCCTGTTGAAAACATGAACTTGTTATCAAAATATGGACAAGAAGTGGGGGCTTTAGATAGATTAGGAAGTCTGGGCTGGCAAGATAGGAGATCAAAGACAAAACAGAGAATTAATGAGTTAGCCGAAAGTTTAATTGAAGTAGCGGCAAAGCGTAAAATGAAAAAAGGGGCGGTTCATCTTCCAGACTCGTTCATTTGGGATAAATTTTGTGCAGGTTTTCAGTTTGAGGAAACAGAAGATCAAACCTCAGCAATTAAAGATGTTTTGGGTGATTTTTCATCAGGATTTCCAATGGACCGTCTAATTTGTGGTGATGTTGGATTTGGAAAGACAGAGGTTGCTCTTAGAGCAGCACTGGTAGTTGCATTGGATGGGTTTCAAGTTGCTGTATTGGCACCAACCACTTTACTTGCCAGGCAACATTTCCACACATTTATTGATCGGTTCAAAGAAACACCAATTCATATTGAAAAGTTAACCCGTTTTGAGAGTGCCAAGTGCAAGTTAGATGTTTTAGGGAAACTTAAATCTGGTAGTATAGATATTGTGATTGGAACACATGCGCTTCTGTCAGAAAAAGTTCATTTTAAACAACTCGGCTTATTAGTAGTTGATGAAGAACAGCATTTTGGGGTAATCCACAAAGAGGCTCTAAAAAAATTCAGATCCAGTGTTCATGTTCTAACACTGACAGCGACCCCTATCCCTAGGACATTACAACTATCGCTTACAGGTGTAAGAGACCTTTCGCTAATCAGTACTCCGCCAGTGGATAGACTTCTAGTGAGAACGTTTGTAATGGAATTTGACTCTGTGGTAATTAGAGAAGCTCTCTTGCGTGAAAAAAACAGAGGGGGACAAAGTTTTTTTGTTGTCCCTCGAGTTTCTGATATTCCATTTATTGAGGAGTTTTTACGTGATCAGGTATCTGAAGTATCATTCATGGTTGCGCATGGAAAGCTCACAGGTAAGATATTAGATCAGGTTTTGAACCAGTTTTTGTCTAGAGAAATAGATTTACTTTTATCTACCTCAATTGTGGAAAGTGGGCTTGATTTTCCTAATGCTAATACATTAATCGTTTTTCGGTCTAATATGTTTGGGCTAGCCCAATTATATCAGATAAGAGGCAGAGTGGGTCGATCTAAAACTAGGGCATATTGTTATCTGACCTATGATCGTGAAAAAAAATTAACACCCCAAGGAGAAAAACGATTAAAAATCTTAGCAGGTATTAATTCACTAGGGGAAGGCTTCTCCTTAGCTAGTCAAGATCTTGATATTCGTGGTGCTGGAAACCTTCTGGGCGACCAGCAATCAGGAGATATTCGGGAAGTAGGGTATGAGCTATATCAAAGTATGCTTAAAGATGCGATTGAAAAGCTAAGGACTGACGGCGCAACATCTAAAGATGAACAAGAAAATTGGAGTCCTCAGATAGATTTAAATGTTCCAGTATTAATCCCAGAAAAATATGTAACTGATTTAAATTCTAGATTAACCCTTTACAGGGAATTAGCACTTTTGCGTACTGACTGCGAGTTAGAGCACTTCTGTGAAAGACTTAGAGACAGATTTGGGCCCGTTCCAGAGGAAATAAATACATTAATTGATTTAATGACTATTAAGAATTTATGTATAGTTGCTGGTATTGAGATTTTAAAGGTAGGGGCACTTGGGCTCTCTTTAAGTTTCTACAAAAATCATTTTGCCAATCCTAATAGCTTAATGAAATTCATAGAAAGTAATAAATCTAAAATTAAAGTGAAAGAAAATATGATAATTATTTCTGCTGTTTGGGGTAATAATGAAACTAAGATGGCTAAAGTTAAAAAACTTGTTCAGAACCTAGCAAAAATGGCGCAAAAAAAAACGCCCTCCTAAGAGGGCGCTAGTTATTGAGGCAGGTTTCATACAGGCAAGAAACCTATCGAGCAGTAGAAAAAAGATAACCTAAAAGTTGTTGATAGGTAAAGGGTTTTTTTTGAACGGCAAGAGCTTTAGAATCTCAGAGCACCAAATGTACTATTAAAAGCCATGAATAACACATAATATTGAGGCCTCAGAGATGTGTAGCCCTTAGAAAATAGTTTCAAACTGATTTAAAAAGCTTTTATTCTTTAATATCACTGACTCAGTAAAATCCTTTACTATTTGATTCGGTAAATTTTTTCATTCGAATCATAGGTATCTAAGAGGTTAATTTGGGTGCTCTGGGACTACTAGTCCTGCTGAAATTACTAATTTTGCAGCGTTTTCTACCGACATTTTGAGTACAATAACATCCTCTTTTGGCACAAAAAGCAGGAATCCGGAAGTGGGGTTAGGTGTTGTTGGAACAAAAATAGTTAGTAAATCTTTTTTGTTTACAGCAGCTTTAATTTCACCTTTAGATTCTGTTGAAACAAATGCAACTACCCAAATCCCTTTCCTAGGGTACTCTACAAGGCAAGCGCTTTGAAAAGTTTGGTCTGACTTTGTAAAAACTGTTTCAGCTATTTGTTTTACCGCATTATAAATAGATCTAAAGATTGGGGTGCGATCTACTAAGCCCTGCCAGAATTTGATTAGCTGCCGACCGAAAAAGCCCTTGGTTACCATTCCAACAATGGTTGTGAAAAGAAAAAATGTAAGCACACCAAAGCCAGGAAGGTCTTTTCCTATATAAGTAGATGGATTATATTTAGAAGGCAACCATGGTACTACTTTATCATCAATAAAATTAACTGCACCCCAGACCATATAGAGGGTTAAGACGATAGGTGTGATCAATACCAGTCCAGTAAGAAAGTTTGAACGGATGCGTTGAAGAAAATTAGGGTAAGATTTAGGGGATTTTTTCACTCTTTTTCCTATGCAAGTTTTAGTAATCTAGCGTGCAATAAAATTTTAAGAAAGTAGACCTTTCAAAGAAACACCATACAGTACTTTTACTGTGCACTTAAAGTAATTTATTAAATAGTAAAAATGAAGCTTGAAAGTCTGGCCTAAATAGGTTACTTCCTCGAAAAATTTAACAGATAAGACTTTGGGCGTGTCAAGCGTCCCCCGGTTCCATGATGTGTCTTATCGAGGTAAAAACCGGAAAGGAAGTGTTTATGGGTTTACCAGAGTATTCATTAAAACAGTTGTTAGAGGCGGGTGTCCATTTTGGACATCAAACCCACCGATGGAATCCATTGATGGAAGAATATATCTATGGAGTGCGGAATGGTATACATATAATCGACTTAACACAGACCTTTACGTTGCTAGATGTAGCTCTTAACTCAGTACATAGTACAGTGGCAAAGGGAGGTTCAATTCTTTTTGTAGGCACTAAAAGACAAGCGCAAAAAGCCATTTCAGAGGCAGCTGAAAGAAGTGCTCAGTATTACATGAACCACAGATGGTTAGGAGGTACTTTGACTAATTGGAAGACTGTATCCAACTCCATTTCCAGGTTAAAGAAATTAGACGAGCAACTGTCCGATGGTGCCACAGGCCTAACCAAAAAAGAAAGATTAAATCTAGAGAGAGAACAAAGTAAGCTAAATGCCTCTTTAGGTGGAATAAGGGAGATGGGCGGATTACCTGATCTACTTTTTGTAATCGACTCCAATAGAGAATCCTTGGCGATTCAGGAAGCAAGGAATTTGAAAATTCCAGTGATTGCTATTCTCGATACAAATTCTGATCCGACAAACATTGACTTTCCAATACCTGGGAATGATGACGCAGCAAGATCCATTACTCTGTATTGCGACTTAGTAGCAAAGGCAGCTTTAGACGGAATGACTAATCAGTTGGCTGCTGCTGGGGTAGACATAGGAGAGTCTGTTGATTCCTCTAATGATGTTCCTCTTACTATTGATACTAAAGAAAATGGTGATCAATTAGCAAGCAGTGTTGGTGAAGACTCTCAAGGTGGTTCATCTGACTTATTGGAACATAATTCCGACTCAATATCTGAAGACGATAGTAGAAGTAAACTAGGTTTGATTGATGACATAGAAAAAAAACCGACTGGGATACATCAAGGGATGGATAGCGACAGTACTGGTTTGGATGCTTCTAGTGCTATTAATAGTCCTGAAGAAGGAAGCAAGGTCAAGAATGAAGACAAAAATATGACGCAAGATTCCGAAGTAGTGAGTGATAGAAAAAAACCTGATCAAGAATCAGGAAAAGCCTCAAAGAAATCTTCTGGTAACGCTAAGAATGATGTAAAAGCCAAAACTGAAAAAGAAAAGCCTATAAGGAAACCATCATCACCAAAAAAATTACTAACTGGGGAAGAAAAATCAATTAGGACAGATAAAAAAGACTGATAACAAGTACGCTCTTTTGACAATTGATAACTAGATATGAACTAAAGAAAAGAAGCTTTTTTTGTTGCGCGACTGAGGAGATTAAATGACATGTTAATTACCGCAAAAATGGTTAAAGACCTTAGAGACTCAACAGGCGCTGGTATGATGGATGCCAAAACTGCATTGGTCGAGAGTAATGGAGATTTCGATGCTGCATCTGATTGGTTGAAACAAAAGGGTCTAGCTAAAGCTCAAAAAAAGTCAGGGAGGATTGCTGCTGAAGGGGTGATCGGTCTTAGGGT
>MDTB01227960.1_pt1 | contig 15516 bp, 16 predicted proteins | sample 811161 | NCBI WGS metagenome assembly MDTB01 (sample SAMN05326650, study PRJNA326480) | marine metagenome | isolation source: seawater | place: Mediterranean Sea | collected 2009 | reverse complement strand
TCATTTAGTTTTTTATCTTCTTTAATATAGATTGAAATGAAGAATAAAAAAAATATCAAACTAGTTACTTCTAAAAGTGCAGGACCTAAAACAAAAAATAATGGAAGTGAAATTACAATAAAATTTAAAAAATTATTTTTGAAAATTTTATGTATTGAAGACATTATGACTTAGTTTATACAATACATTTAATATAATGGTTAAAATTGTTTTAAAAGAAAATAATCAACTAATTTTTATTTTTTTGTGGTCATCATTATGGCTATCAATTGGAACTTACCCCATTGAAAAATCTTTGTTCTCAAGTGATTTAGGTTTAAATGAATATTTTTTTAAAATGAGATTATATACGCCTCTAATTATTTCATCTTTAATTTTTATTTTAATTATATTAAAAAAAATTAAATTTAATTTTAAAAATATTGGAACGCCTTTAATATTTTTATTAATTTTTATTTTTCAAGGTATTGGCTTGTTTTTAAATAAATATAAGCTTTTTGAATTTTCAGACTGGCAATTAATTATGTATGCAATTATTTCGATTTTGGTAGTCTCAACTTTGAACACTAAGAGCTTAAAAATAATACAATTTTTAAATTTATTTTTTATAATTTTAGCTTTTATAATATTTGTATTCCCTGTTTATAAAACTTTTTTTGATTTAAATAACAATAATTTGTTCATGTATTTTAATTTATATTGGGAAGAAACCTCATTTGGTTCACCAAATGCAAGGGTAACAGGAATTGCTAGATACTGTCTAATAATTTTAATTTTTTTATATTCATATGTAATCGCAACTCATAGAAGTAAAAATGTTTTGGTTATTTCTTTGTTCCTAATTTTTTTCCTTATTCTTAATATTTGGATGTTACAATCGAGACTTATAATTGGAACGTTATTGATAGTATTTTTTACTAGTCTGTTAATAAAAAATAAAGAAATAAATAATTTTAAATTAATCTCATGTTTTATTTTAATAAGTCTAACTGTTTATATTTTTTTCAGTGTTGTCCAAAATGTTAAAAAAAAATTAATTATTAATAATTCTGATAGTACATCAATAAATAAACTTAATAAAAAAATTGAAGATTTAGAGAATGAAAAGATTACTAGATTGATAAAAATCCAAAACTCTTCTGGGAGAGCAGAAATATGGGAAAAATTATTTAATTCATATGATAAATCTAAAATATTTGGTTATGGATCACAAGCAGACAGATATTTACTAGATAACAATTTAAACAAAAAACAATTAGATAATAACGCTTCTAATGCAATACTTTATAGTTTTGTGAGTGGAGGTTATTTTGCAGCTCTGATGTTAATTATAATATTAATTAGTTCGGGAATAATAAATCTTAAAATTTTAAAAGCAGAAAACAAAAATATTAATTTTAACTATTTAGATATTAATGCTTTTCTTATAATAAATTTTTTTCTTATCAGACAATTATTTGAAAATAGTTTTTCAGTTTTTAGTGTAGATCTACTAATATTTTTAAGTAGTTATTTTTATTTATTAAGAAGATTAGAAAAATAAATTTTATTTTTTTTATTAATTTTAACTATATTTTTATTTGAAATTTTTTTGTTCAAAGTTTTGGTTGATCTTTTCAAATTATTTAGAATAATTTTATCTATTTTTTTTTCTGAATTTTTAGAGCTATAAATCAAAAAATTGTCTTTATTAAAGTATTTTTTTATTTTTAAGAATTCGTCTATGCTTGTAATAACTTTTAAATTACAAACTAAACAATCTAGTAAAAATAAAGATAAATAATTTTCTGAACTCATAAGAGATAACTTAGAATATTTCATCAGCTTCCATGTTTTTTCTCTACTTACTCTTCCAATATAATTTACTTTTTTATTATGATATCTCTCCCCTATGCAACTGATTTTAACATTTTTTTTCAACAATCTATCAATTAATTTAATAATTACTAAACTAAATTTATTAGGGTGTTTATTGTAATAAAATAAAATATCTATTTTTTTTTTTTTTACTTCAATTATTTTTTTTTTTTCTTCCAATAAATTTAGACAAAATAAAAAAAAACATTTGCTATGTATTTTTTTATCTATAAATTTTTTTAAAAGATCAGTAGAAAAAAGCAGATTTTTTTGTCTAATTTTTAAAATAAATAAACTAATTCTATACAATTTGGGAAATAAATATTTTCTTAAATAATTATTCTTATTAATTTGAATTTTACCACCACCAGTAATAGGTCCTAATAACGTATTTGGTGGTAACAATAAAAAAATTAAAAAATTCCATAAAGGAAGGTAATTTAAATACATAACTTTTTTACCTATTAAGAATTTTGACCATAGATAAATGATACCTAAAAAAGGATATAAATAATGCAGAAGTTTAATATTTTTAATGTTAATTTTTTTTTTTGTTTTTATGTTAGATTTAAAAACTAAAGCAGATATGTCGGGACTTAATAGTTTTATACAGATTTTTTTTTCAGTTGTTAATGTTTTACAGAAATTTTGTGAAAGAATTCCCTCTCCTGTATTAGAATTAAAATCACATGACCAAGCATACAATTCAATTTTATTCATTTTAAAATTTTAGAGTTTCTTAAGGCTTAACTTAAATTTATTAAACAAAATTCCATATATTAAATATAATGAATTTGTTAATAATCTTTTCAATCTTCTCTTGGTATCAAATTTCAATCTCCATAGAAATTCTAAGTTTTCTTCAAATATTTTTGGAACAGGATCTTCTTCGCCAGAAAGCATATTTATTGCACCACCAATACAATAAATTTTAAAATTCTTCAAAATTTTGCTAAGATATATGGCTATATTTTCTTGCTTCGGTGTGGGTAGTGTTAAAAATATAATTCCATTACTAACTTTATTTTTTAATAATTTTTTTAAGTTTTCATCTGTATCATATGGCAATGGTATGTTTTTAATTATCTTTCCTGGAAATTTCTTTTCTAGATATTCCCTGTTTTTTACCGTTAAATTTCCTATTATTTGAATTTTTTTTTCATTTTTTTTAAATTTAATTTTTTGAATAATTCTACGCCCAGGTATTTTATTAATTTTTTCATTAAAGATTAATTTAGTCATTATCCCATCAGGCCAGCATATTAAGTTTTTATCAATTACAATTCTTTTTTCAACAAAGGAGCCAAGAAATGCTAAATTTAATGCAGATAAAATAAAATTTTGATCACTATATTTATTTATTGTATTATTGGTAATATATTTTATTTCTTTAAGTGGTTTATCTCTAATAATTTTTTTATTAAAGTCGTCTAAAATTTTTTTTTTGGAAAATTTACCAAGAAGGTAATTTGAATTATTATTACTAATAAATTTATCTAATTTATTTTTTTGTTTAGCTTTGTGTAATATTAAAATATTTCGTACCAGTTGATTACTACTATCTGGATTTGAACATAAACCAAGGTGATATTTTTTAACATAATTACTTACTATCCCATTGGCATGACATAATATTGGCTTTTTAAATAAAAGATACGTTTGAAACTTTCCAGGTATAGTGTTTGAGGTTGCTTGTCCTTTAATTAATGAAAGCAGTAAAATATCCGCCATATCAAAATATTTTTTCATGTTTTTTAATTTTTGATATTTATAAAATTTTACATTTACCAATTTAAATTTTTTACTATATTTGACAATATTTTCTTTATTTCTACCTCCTCCAATAAAATACCAATTAATGTTTTGATTTTTTAAAATCTTTGCGGCTCTTATTACTGTAATTAAATTTTGAGCCTGACCTATATTTCCAGCAAAGACAATATTCAAATATTTTGAAGATTTTTTTTTGCATTCTATTTTATTACTAATATTCTCAGGCCAAGTATAAAATATAATTTTTTTAGATTTTGTTTTAATTTTTTCTACAAAAGCTTCCGATTGGCATAAAATAATATCTGAGTTTTTATAAATAAAGTTAACTATTTTATGTAAAATTTTTTTTAAAATGTTATTTTTTAATAATTTCAAATCCGTCAATACATCTGGCCATAAATCTAAAACCCACAAGATAACTTTACTTTTTGTGAAACCAGACAGAATAATACCAACTATAGCTGTTGTAATTGGCGATGTTCCAAAAACTAATATGTAGTCATACTCCTTATTTCTCAAATTTTTAATTGAATAAAATGTAGCTGATAAAAAAAAAGTTATAAAATTTATCAGTAAATTCAAAAATGTTCCTTGTTTTCTTAAAGAATGTTTTACTCTATAAACTTTACAACCATTATAATTTGAAAAAATTTTTTTATTATTTTTAAACTCATTAAAAATTGTTCCATTAGGATAATTCGGTATCCCTGTCAAAATTTCAATTTTGTGTTTTTTTTTTGATAAATATTGTACTAAGTCATTTATTCTAAAATTTTCTGGCCAAAAGTACTGACTAATTACTAGTATTTTTAATTTTTCTTTTTCCATACTTTCTTATTAATTATAGAAGTATAGCTTATAATTATTTTGGGAATTTTTTGTGAAATATTTTTATCTGCATAATCATCTAAAATATTTGCACTTTTTTCTGATTTTATTAATATTTTAATTGCAGCTTTTATTTGTTTAACATCCAATTCACACATTACAACACTTGGTGCAGAAGATGACTCCTGTCTTTCATGTGTATCTCTAAGACAAATTGCCCTCAATCCCAGAATTGAGGCCTCTTCAGGTATACTACCACTATCAGATAGGGTAATTTTGGCATTCAACTGTAAATTAATATACTCAAAAAAACCAAAAGGCCTGCTGACTATAATTTTTTTATTTAATTTTAACTTATTTTTTATCAAATTTTTTTTTGTTCTTGGGTGTAATGTTAAAACAATTTTTTCATTGACTGTTTTTGATAAATGGTTGATTACTTTTACAAACTTTTTAAGTTGATTTTGGTCATCAACATTTTCTTCTCTATGAAAACTAAATAAAAAATAATTATCTTTAAATATTTTTAATTTGCGCAGTATTTTATTTGACTTAATTTCAGAAAGGTTAGCATTGATAACCTCTTTTAATGGGCCGCCAATTTTAATAATTCTGTTTTTGTCAAGACCTTCTTTTAACAAGTTATCTTTTGCAAAATTACTGTAGGTTAAATTAATATCAGAAATATGATCAACTATTTTTCGATTTATTTCTTCAGGAACTCTCTGATCATAACACCTATTACCAGCTTCATAATGAAAAATTGGTATTTTATATTTTTTGGCTACTAAAGAGGATAATGCACTATTTGTATCCCCTAATACAAAAAAGGCGTCTGGCTTTTCTTTAAGAATAACTTGTTCAATCTTTATTAAAATTTGTGAAACCGTTTTAATTGCTGATTTTTCTAAAATATTTAAATCGTATTTTGGAATTTTGATGCCAAGTTGTCTAAAAAATATTTTTTTTAAGCTATCATTAAAATTTTGATTTGTGTGAACTAAGATATGATTGAAGTTATAATCTAATTTTTTTATAATCTCACTTAGTCTTATTATCTCAGGACGTGTTCCAACAACTGTTAGTACTTTCATTTTATTATCCATTTAATAGTATCAGGTTTATTTTTATTATATACCTCGTTTGACCAAATCAAAATTATAAGTTTTTTATTGCTTACATTTTTTATTTTGTGTGACCAGCCAGGTATTGTAGAATATATTACATTAGAACTATCAGAAATATTAAAAGCTTTAAGTTTATTATCTAAAATGTTTTGATGAATTAATTTTCCTTTACCACTTAAAACAAAAAATTTTTCTATTTTATAATCATGAAAATGATTTCCTCTTTCTTGTTTTGGGTTTACAGTTAATAATGAAATTTGTCCAAAATTTTTATCTTTAATTAATTCTGAAAATTCTCCTCTAAAATCTTTAATTTTTTTAATTTTATCTACAAAATAATTTTTTTTATTATAAAATAAATATGTCGAAAAAATTTTATTTATCTCATCATTATTTAAATTGTATTTTTTTTTAATATCAATTTTATTTTTATTATTAAAATTTAGCAAAATATTTTTAATATCTAGTGGACTTAAATAAATATATTTTTTTTTTATATAATTTTTATCAATTCTTTTTGTTAAAATTATTTTCAATATGTATTCACATACATCACTTACATGTACCAAAGGAAATTTTTTATTTGATGAAATTTTAATTTTTTTTTTTCTGGGAATATTATAACAAGCTGTAGTGAAGAAAGAGTTATAATTTGGTCTACACCATTTACCAAAAATATTTGGTAGTCTTAAAACATATGATTTAAAATATTTGTTTGATTTCAATATTTTTTCAGTGTTTCTTTTTAAATTGTAATGCAAATTATTTTTTGTATTTATATTTACTGAAGATGCATAGATAATATTTTTTTTTTTACCTGTTTTTTTTATTTCTGAAAGTATCTTTTTTGTAAATACAAGTGACTTTTGAAAATCATTTTTTTTTTTAGATTTAATTTTGTCTGCTAGATGAATAATAAAGTCTGAATTTTTAATTTTATTTGAAATATTATTTTTATTATTTCGGTTCAATTCATAAAAATTTATACCTCTCCCTCTTAAGAAATATTTAATATTTCTCCCAATAAATCCTTCTGATCCTAATATTAAAATACTCAAATCTAAATTATTAAATCTTTATTTTTTTTGCTAAATACTTTGCTGTAAATTGTTTTGTATTTTCAGAAGTATATGCAGTCAAATTTTTTTTTCTTAATTCGCCCTTATCAAAATATTTTTTATAGTTGAGTGATCTAATATCAGGCTTTATTATATAAAAGTTTTTAGTTTCAATAGATTTTGCCATTTCTTCTGATCCAACAAGAGTTTCGTGTTTTTTTTCTCCGTGCCTAAAGCCAAGAAATTTTTTTTTTATTTTTTTTTTAAAAATTATGCTTAATGCTTCTACCAATACTGATAAATTTGCCGCCCCAGATTTTTTAATGAATATTTCCCCCCCTTTCGAATTTTTAAATGCATATAATACTAAATTCAGAGCATCATCCATATCCATCATAAATCTTGTCATTGCAGGATCTGTAACAGTAACAGGTTTATTTTTTTTAATTTGATCTATAAAATGAGGGATAACTGAACCTCTGGAGCTCATCACGTTACCGTATCTTGTTACGCAAGAAATAGTTTTTTTTTTATGTAAAGAGTGCGAAACAACAACTTTTTCCATTAATGCTTTGCTCATTCCCATAGCATTAATTGGGTTAACAGCTTTATCTGTGCTCAAACAAACAATTTTTTTAACTCCATATTTTTCGCTTACTCTTAATATATTTTGTGTACCCAAAACATTAGTTTTTACTGAGTCTAAAGGATAAAATTCACAAGAAGGCACTTGTTTTAAAGCTGCAGCATGAAATATGTAATCAACATTTACAAGAGCAAATTCTATACTCTCAATATCTCTTACATCACCAATAAAAAATTTAATTTTATTATTTGGAAAATCTTTTCGCATATCATTTTGTTTTTTTTCATCTCTACTAAAAATTCTGACCTCTTTAACATTTGGATACAGTTTAAAAATTTTGAAAGTGAATGCTCTTCCAAAACTGCCTGTACCACCAGTGATTAAAATTACTTTATTGTTTAGCATTATTTTTTATAGATAATCCATAGACATAGTACGATAATAAAACAAATTTAAAATTAAAATATCCTAATTTATAAGATTTCTCATCTAAATTAATTATTAGTTTTGATAAAAATATCATTATTTTAGGTAAAATAGTATTTCTTGTAAGAAACTTTATTATCAAATTTTTTTTAAGTTTATAATAATAATTTTTTTTACATGCTTCAAAATTAATTTCTTCTAATTTATGGATTGTATATTTTCCAAAAATTAGGAATTTTTTTGCGTGTTCTTTTAAGTTCCTTTCGTCTAAATGAAATACTGTACAATTACATTTTACAATTTTAATTTGTTTTTTTTTTAAACGAAAAGCAAATTCATAATCTTCAAATCCATTAAGTCCTTTTCCCAGAATACCTAAATTTTTATCAAAATATTCTTGTTTTTTTTGAATTAAATTTCTTTTTATGCCCATATTCATTGTTACTATTCTGCTTTCGTCAAGATTCTTGTTGTTGGTGTTTAAAAAATGTCTTGATTGTCTGTATTTATAAAAGTTTTGTAGCAAATTTTTTTTAGGAAATTTTACTAATCCACAATAAACAATATTAGAATCCGAATTTTTCAATAATTCATAAAATTTATTCAAATAACTCCTCTCTGGAACACAATCATCATCGATAAAGATAATATTGTCACTCTGGGCAAATTTTAATCCAAAATTTCTTTTAACTGAAATATTATTTTCTAAATTATAGTGTCTTATTACAAAATATGGATAGCTGATATATTTTTTAATTAATTCTTTAGTACCATCTCTGCTATTACTGTCACAAATAATAATTTCAAATCTTCTTTTGAAATTTTGTTTTGTTAATGAAAAAAGAATTTTATCAAGGGTTTTTTTTCTATTCCACGTTGGAATAACCAAACTTAAGGCTGGATATTCAAACATTTAAATTTTGAGTTTGGACTTTTTGGCATCCAAAAAAAACTCCTTTGAAGTTTCCTTAGAGTAAAGATCTAGATTTTTTCCATATATTTTTAATTTATCGATTATCGATGTAGGTACGGTTATTATATGACAATTTAGTTTTCTCGCTTGCGTAATATTATATACTTCTCTGCAACTAGCCCATAATATTTCCTGAAACTTATTTTTTTTTACCTTTTTTATTGCATAATTGATAATATCTTTAGGATCTCTTCCTGTATCAGCTATCCTTCCAGCAAAAACTGATAATATTGATTTGCTCTTTGGATCCAATATTGCAAGCAAACTGTCAATTTGTTTTTTCGTATATATTGCGGTTATATTAAGTTTAACTCTATCTTTTGATAATGTTTTTATAGCTTTTAAATTATTTTTACCCTTAGAGTTATAAAATGGTATTTTTACGTAAACATTTTTTCCAAAGTTTTTGAGTGTATTGGCCTGATTAATAATTCCAATAGTATCATCTGCAAAAATCTCGAAAGATACAGGTCTTTTTTTTTCAGCTTTTAATATTGCTTTTACATAGTCTTTGTAAGATTTTACCCCCGCTTTTCTCATGAGGCTAGGATTGGTAGTAATACCTTTAATATGATTATTGTTTTTTAATTTTAATATATTTTGAATTTTAGCTTCATCTGCAAAAATTTTTGTTCTTACCATTTTGTCTTATTTTTACATATTTTTGGATGAGAAACAATCATATGCCATATTATAGCTTGAAAGCCCTCTGCATGAGGAGTTATATATTTTTTATCTACAGTTGGGATTATTATCGGTATATCACATTTTTTAACAGCATATCCATTTAGATCTGCAGTTATAGAGCATGATTTTGCACCCACTGATTTCGAATAATCAATAGCTTTAATTAGATTTGCACTTACATTCTTTTTCTTATTACCTCCACCAACACTAAAAATAAAAATTAGGTCTTTTTTATTCAATTTGCTAATTTTAAGCCAATTTTCAAATACAGTCTCAAAACCCTCATCATTGGTCCTTGCCGTAAGTTCAGAAACATTATCTATAGGAGTGTAACACTCAATATTGGCCAATTTTCTAAAATCATTTACAGCATGAGAACAATTTGCAGCACTTCCTCCTACTCCTAAAAAAAAAATTCTACCTGAGTTTTTTTTAATTTTACTGATCATGTTTATTGCACGATTTATTTGAGAAATATCAATTTGATCTAATATACTTTTTGAATCAAAAAAGTATTTTTTAATAAACTTCATTATTTCAAACCTTTCACATAATTGGCAGTTCTTTTAAGCCCCGACGTTGTACCAATTTCATAAAAATTTTTTTTTGTAATTTTATATTCTATTGTATTGTTTTTAATCATTAACTGTAAAATTTCTGAAAAGTCTATAAATTTATTTCTTTCAAAACCTTCTAAATATAATTTATTAACAAATATTAAACCATAATCGATATATTCATAGGTCTTATCTGGATTTATTTTACTATAAAAAAATTTTCTACCCTTAATTTTTATATTTGAATTGATCAAATTTTCATCATTTTCTTTAATTAAAATTAAAGATTTTTTATTTAATTTTTTAAATTCTAATATTAATTTTTTAAGGTTAATATCTAACAAGCTGTCACCATAAATGAAAAAAAAAGATTTTTTAAGTTTTTTTTTTGCAAACACCAAGCTTCCACCTGTCCCAAGAGGTTTATTTTCAATTGAAAAATCAATATTTAAATCTTTAAATTTTTCTTTTTTAATGTAAGACTTAATCATCTGGTTCTTATAGCCTAAACACATTAAAACATTTTTAATTTTGTGCTTTGATAAGTATTCTAACTGGTATTTTAAAAAAGGAGTCCCATTTAATCTAATTAGAGATTTTGGTAGTTTCTTTGAAACTTTTCCTAATCTTTTGCCAAAACCACCTGCCAAAATTACTGCCTGCATTTTTATTTAAACTATCAATTTTGAACCTTCAAAATCAAATTTGAATCTCACTTCTCTTAATTTTTGTTTTTTGAAATATGCTCTCAATTTTTCTTTTTCAGATACATAAAATAAAAAAAAACCTCCACCTCCAGCGCCAACAAGTTTACCACCTATAGCGCCGTTTTTTAAAGCACCATTATACCAGTTATCTATTTTTGGATTTGACATTATTTTTGATCTTTTTTTTTTCTCTATCCAATGGACATTCATCATTTCACCAAACTCTTCTAATTTACCTTTTTCAATAAGATCTAAAATTTCATGACCATATTTTTTTGTATTATCAAGCGTTTTCAACATATCTTTATTGCTATTAATAGATTTTTTATTTTGAGTTAATAGTATTTTATTTGCACTACGTATGTAGCCTGTAAAAAACATCAAAAGATTGTCTTCTAAATCATATAAAATTTTTTGACTAATATTAAGAGGTTTTACTTCTACTCTGCCATTTTTTTTAAATTTAAATTTTGTAATTCCACCAAATGCAGATATAAATTGATCCTGTTTGCCTATTGGGGACTTGCATTTAATAATTTCTATTTTACATGCTTTTTCAGCTAGCTCGTTTTGTGTAATTAATTTTCTATCTTTGTGGTATAATGCTTTAAGTAAAGCTGTTGTAAAACTGCTAGAAGATCCCAAGCCTGTACCAGCAGGTATATCGGCTAGGGTAGTCAATTCAACAGAGATATTTTTATACCTCAATTCTTTAAATGTATTTTTAATTAAATTGTGCTGAATTTGGTTAATATTTTTAACTTTTTCTATTTTAGAATATTTTAAATAAATACCCTCACTAAATGGCTTTGTTAAAGTAACGTAAACGTACTTGTCTATAGCAGCTGAGAGAACTAGTCCTTCATTTTTTTTATAATAAGAGGGCAAATCTGTGCCTCCACCTCCAAGACTTATTCTCAATGGACTACGTGCAATAATCATAATTATTTTGCCTATAAATTTTTTTTATTACACTTAGTACTTTAAGAGCAGACAATAAAGAAGCTTTTTTATAAATTTTATTTTGAATTAAGTCTAAAAAATAAGTGTATTCTTTCTCAAAAGAATTTTTATTGTTATTATTAAAAGTCCACTCTTTGATTTTTGGAATTCCTAGTTTTTTTGAATTCATACTGTATAGAATTAACTTTTCTTTCCCATAACTACCACCTTTACCAAAAATTTTAATTTTTCCTGTTTGTCCATAAAGTTCCAAATTAAAAGTATTTTTCCATTCAGTGCATGAAGTATGGATTAATGAGACTAATTTTCTTTCAAATTCTAAGATGAGAAAGTTATTATCATCTACTTTTTTTTTCCAGAAATAGCTTTTTAAATTAGACTTAACATTTTTTAAATTTCCTAAAAATAAAATTGATAAATCGATTGCATGTGAACCTTGATCAATTAATTGACCTCCACCCGATATAGATGGTCTAAATCTCCACTCATTTGCATAACCTATTCTAGCACCATGACCATAATTTATTTTCATGAACATTAATTGTCCAATATTCTTATTAAAAACTAGTTTTTGAGCTAATTGTATTGAATTTAAGAATCTATGATCATAGCCTACATGTATAACTGATGATAGTTTGTTTTGTTTAGAATAAATAAATTTATTTAATTTTGAAAAACTATTTGATGCAGGTTTTTCTACAAGAATATGTTTTCTTTTTTTGTAGGCATAATTCATAATTTTAATTAAATCTTTATGAAAAGTAGAAATGATAACTATGTCTAAATTAAAATTGTCAATTAAATTTCTCCAATTTGGGCAAAATTTTATTTTTTTTTTATACTTATCTCTCAAATTGATATTTTTTAAAAAAATATTAAATTTTTTCATAGAAATATCACATCCTACAACTAAATCAGATTTATAATTAATAGAGTTTGCCCTTCTCTGCCCCATTAACCCAAGTCCTATAATACCAACTTTCTTTTTCATGCCCCTTTTATCTTATCTTTTTATGTTTTAATCTTCTTAATGTGTAAGAATCACTTGACTGATTTGTTAATTTCATTTTTTTAATATCATCCCACTGAGCACTCAAAAGCTTACCTGTAATTTTTTTATTTTTTTTTTGTACTAAAAATTTTATTAAATTTAAAATTTTGGATTTTTTTCCAAATATAACATTTTCGTTTGTTTCAAATTTCTGCGACTCTCTAAATAGTCTTGAGTCAATTACTCCAGGTGCTATAGCATTTATATTTATAGAATATTTTTTTAGCTCAGATGAAATTGTCTCAATAAATTTGACAAGTGAGATTTTACTGCATGAATAACCCGAAAATAATGGTCTTTGAAAAGTAACCCCTCCTCCTGAAAAAACTATCACAGAGCCATTTTTTCCTCTCTTTAAATTTTCTAATAAGGTTTGAATTATTTTTAAAAATGAAAAAAAATTGATTTGAAAGATTTTTTTATATTCTTTTAATGAAATTTTATCAAACGAAGCAATTTTTCCATGTATAGCTGATACAAAAATTAAAATATCAATTTTTTTAAACCTAATTTTAATTTTACTTATAATTCTTGATAATTTTTTTTCATTTTCAAGCTCACACTTGTAAAAATGGAATTTTTTATTAGTTTTGTGTAAAAATATTTTTTTTTTCTAGATAATATTATTAAATTATTTTTTTCAATCAAATTATTTATTAAAAATGTTGCTAATTTTCCAGATCCACCAACAATTAAGATATTTTTTTTCAATTTTTTTATAGTTTAAAAACCCATTTATTTTTAACTAAGAAATCTACAGTTAATTCTACAGCTTGCTTCATCTTAACATATGGTTTCCAGCCAATTTTTTTAATCTCAGAAATATTTAAGATTATCTTAGGATTATCTCCTTTCCACCCCTCCTTTTTATTCTCAAAAGTTAACTTTGGTTTCCATTCTAGTTTTTTAAGTATTATATTTAATGATTTTTTTACTGTTAAGGAACCAGGATAGCCTAGATTTAAAACGTTTACTCTATATCTCTTTTTAAAAAGAGCTAATAGCAAGGCATTAATACAATCACCAACGTATAAATATGATTTATTTTGATATCCATTACCAAGGACTTTTAGCGTTTTTTTACCTTTGAAATATGCTTTAGTAAAATCGTATATATGACCATGAGAATAATTTTCACCTAAATTTGAAACTAATCTAAAAATCCAACAATTAATTCCATAACCTTCGCTGTAAGCAGTTATTAATGATTCACATGATAGCTTTGATGCAGCATATAATGAAGTTTGTCTATTAATTGGTGATTTTTCTTTTGTTGGGAAAATATTTGTATCACCATAAACAGAGGCAGTTGAAGTAAAAATAATTTTTTTTATTTTATTAATTTTCATGCTCTCTAATACATTATGTGTAACAATAATATTTTGTTTCAAGTCTATATTTGAATTGTTAAAACCATTTCTCACATCTGCATTAGCAGCTAAATGATATACTATGTCAACATTTTTAGAAATATTAACAAGTTTTTTTTTGTTAATTAAATTGAAATTATAAAATTTAAAACTTTTATTATTTAAATTTTTTTTTATAAATTTTTTTTTTCCAGTTGAAAAATTATCTATTCCAATTATTTCAAAATTTTTTTTAAGAAGAGCATCCAGCAAATTGCTTCCTATAAATCCTGCGCAACCTGTTATTAAAATTTTTTTCTTAGTCATCAAAATTTATTTTTTTATCAATAATATAAACGGGTCTTTTTTTTACTTGATCATAAATTCTTCCAACATACTCACCAATTAGTCCTAAAGCTAAAAGTTGAATGCCAGCAAAGAAAGTTATAAGTAAAACATTTGTAGGTAATCCAGGGGTTAATTCGATACCAATTATTTTCTGAATAAAGTACCAAATTCCAAGTAAAAAACTTAACATTGCTAGTATAAAACCTATTGAAGACATAATGTAAATTGGCTTAGAACTAAAACCCAATAATCCATCTAATCCAATTTTTATTGATCCAAAAAATTTATTATATTTACCTTGGCCAGCAAATCTTCTTTGTCTTTCATAATCTACTAGTCCCTGCTTAAATCCAATGTATGCAATCATGCCTCTTAAATAAACTTGTGGTTCTTCAATAGATTTTAACTTATCTACTATTTTTTTTGATATTAATCTAAAATCACCTACATCCTCTGGAATATCAATATCAGAAAGTCTTTTAATTGCCTTATAACCAATTTTTGAAATTAATTTTTTTATAAATGACTCACCTTCTCTTATTATTCTTCTTGTAAAAACTACATCAAGATTTTCTTTTTTATATTTTGAATAAAGTTTTTCTACTAGTTCTGGTGGATCTTGAAGGTCAGCATCAATTGTTAAGCAACATTCTCCTTTAGAATGTTGAATACCGCAAATTGTTGCTGCAGGTTGCCCAAAACGTCTGGAAAGTTTGATAAGTTTGATTTTTGGATTTTTTTTTAATTCATCAATAATAATATTTTCACTGTTATCTTCAGAAGGATCTAATACAAAAATTATCTCATAATCGTTAGTGATCTTATTCAAAGTTATAATTAATCTTTCAATAAATTGTTTTAAATTGTCCTCCTCATTATAAACAGCAGAGACAACAGAAATATTTATATTTTTTTCAATTTCGCTTTTCAAATTTAAATTTTCCACCAGATAAAACTAATTTACAATTAAATTTTTTATCATTTTCTCTACTTTCAAATAAATATTTTTTAGTATTGTCATAATTATAACTTAAAAGCTTAATTCTTACATAATCTATAACGAGTTCTTTCTTGATATCCACTAAAATATTTTTACATATAATTTTAGTTTTTTTTGGAAAGGACCAGTTAATTTCTGACTTCATTTGTTTATCAATAATTGATGGAAATGAGTCATTTTTAAAAATCCCAAAGTTATAACTAGAATATTTATAAAATGGAAATAT
>MDTB01224555.1_pt1 | contig 15516 bp, 15 predicted proteins | sample 811161 | NCBI WGS metagenome assembly MDTB01 (sample SAMN05326650, study PRJNA326480) | marine metagenome | isolation source: seawater | place: Mediterranean Sea | collected 2009 | reverse complement strand
TCTTCTTCGTTAATTGTTGGGAGAATAATAGATATACTAATTTGAAAATTATTCATATTACATCATGATATCAACATAAATTCTGTTAAGTTTCGAGTTCAATTAGAAATAAAAACCCAAAATTAAAATTAGTAACATTTGAAACTAATTGTTCAATCTTTTTACCTAGGTTTAGGTTTAAAATTGAAAATATAATTCCTATGTTTAATATTTTTTTGACATTGTAATTTGCAAAATTAGAACTTAAATCTAGATCATTAATTTTTGCTTTTGTATATTTAGTTTCTAAAACTTCTTGGTAATTTTTTTTTGTTAAAATGTTAGAAATTTTCTGTAAAACCTTAAATGAAAGTCCATAGTTTGGGGTTGTAAGAATTATTTTGCCTCCAGGTTTAAGACAATCTTTGAGTGATATTAACAAGTTTTTTGAATCCTTTGTATTTAAGAATTCAATCAACCCAATTACAGTAATAACATCAAAATAATTATGGTAATCACTTAAATTAAAATCATTTTTGATATAAAAATTTCCTTTTTTTGAATATTTTTCTTTAGCATAATTGATTTGAAGATTAGACAAATCTACACCTGTTGATATTGCTTTTGTATATTTCCCTATAAAAGTACCAGGGCCACATGCGTAATCTAAATGGTTAAAATTATCATTTACATAATTGCTTATGTAAGAAAATGTTATGTTGTGCCAGTTTGCTCTAAAGCCTCTTCTTTTTTTAAGACCGGAATCTAATATTTCATCGTAATAACCGGGTGGTAATTCGCTACTCCAAAATTCATTATTATTCATAAAATTTTTAACGTATACATACTTACATTCCCTAATTAAGGTATTTTATCTGCATTAGTAGATTGTATTCTAACTCTTTTGTATGAATAAATTATTTATCTAATAAAAAATCAAGTTTAATTTATAATAAATAATTATTATTCAAAAAAAAACATTGTTTGGTTGAAGTTTTTGGTGGTTTTGGTAATCAGATTTTTCAACTTAATTTTGCTCAATTTCTAAAATCTTATGGATTTGAAGTAGAGATTAATATAAGAGACTTTAAAAGGGTAGCTAAAGAAAATCCCGAACACTTAACTGTTAGAAGGTTAGTTGTTTCACCCAATCATTTTGATCATAAAGTAATTAATAATAGGGATTATTACAAGTATAAATTTAGAAGAAACACAAGAGATTACAGACTTACAAATAAATTATTTAAAAATGAAAAAAAATTCCTCCTAGTTACTGATAAAAATTTCAAAATTGAAAATTTAAAAAAAAATAATTATTTCATTGGATACTGGCAAAATATCAATTTACTAGATAAAAATAAAGATTATTTAATAAAATCTTTATCTAATAACCAGAATATAAATGCTGGTATCAAAAAAGAAAAAAATAACAAAACGATGATTCATGTAAGAAGAAACGACTACTTAAGAATCAAAGAAGAATTGCCTAAAAAATATTATGATTTGGCCTTTAGTTATCTCACTGAAAATGAAATAAGTCAAGGTTTTGATATATTTACTGATGATTATGAATGGTGCAAAAATAACAAATTATTTAAAAATGCAGGTTCAATTTTTTCTTCGAGTGATTCACCTAGCAATACAATTAAAAGCTTTTCAAAAATGTTAATTTATAAAAATTATATTATTGCAAATAGTACATTTTCTTTATTGGCAGCCTATTTTGGAGAAAGTAAAGAATCAAAAGTGATTTACCCTGATCCATGGTTTAAAAAAAGAGGATATAATGATGAACTTTTTAATAAGAATTGGATAAAGATTAGCTATGATTAACGAGATTGATACTCCTCTTGTAAGCGTTATCATTCATTCATACAACAGATTCGAATATTTATTAAATGCTATCGAAAGCATAATGCATCAAACATATGATAATTTTGAAATTATTGTAATTAATGATAGATCTGATCAGAAAGAGTATTTTACTCATAAATTTCCTTCAAAAGTTAAATTGGTACATATTGGTAAAAATGAGCATCCAGACATACCTGGATCCAGGCAAGCATTAATTAATATTGGTTCTGAAATTTCTAATGGAAAATATTTAGCATTCTTAGATGATGATGATATCTGGATGCCAAAGAAGCTTGAAGTACAAATTAAAAATATGATCGAAAAGAAATATAAATTTTCTTCTACCGAAGGATTTTATGGGACAGGTGTTTACGATGTAAAGAAAAAATACAATCTATACAATCGGGAACATTTTTGGGAAATACTAAGGAAAAAATATAAAAGAACTAGATATTTAAAAATTGGTAAGTTTCCTAAAATTTGGAAGTATGGTTTCATTAAGATACATAACTGTATTATCAAATCCAGTGTTATTGTTGAAAAAGACTTGTTTGATGGAATTGGAGGTATTAAAAGCTTGCCAAGAAATTCTGATTATGACTGCTGGTTAACATTGTTAAGGACAACTAATTTGCTTTATATAGATGAACCTTTATTTTATTACGATGGTGGGCATGGCAGTGGACAAAAATATTTATAAAAATTTTTTTAATTTTAAAACTTGTTTGAAAATATATTTAATTTTTTTTATATAGCTCATAATTTTTGATCTGGTTTTTAAATTGTATCTAAATAAATTAGATCCTACTTTTTTTTCCAAGATTATTTCAGAATTACTGCTTTCAACTTGATTACTATTTATTTGTAAAAACCAAGTTTTGATGTTTAACTTATTAAAATTCAAATCTTTATCATAAATGTTTTTGTAAAAATTATTTAATAAATCATTTGTTATATCAAGATAATCATTTACAAACAAAATTGGTAGTTCAGTTGAGGTTGAATAGGTATGATGATATTTAGTTATTGGAATGCTTCCACTATAAAGTGTTTCCCAAACTCTATGTGTGTCAACCCCATTTCCCCATGGACAAAGTACAAAACGATATTTTGCTAAATCTTTTTTGTAATCTTCTAATTTTAGTGTAGGTTGTTTAATCTTTGCCCAATCAAATTGATCAAAATGATCATACAAGAATTGTCTTTCACTTAAGTTTGTATTTTTTTGAAAATTAATATACATTTTTGAATCAACATAATCAATTTTCTTCTCAAAACTGAAATCATCTGTAAATAAATTTTTCGGTGAATACTTATTCGCAACCCCATAAGGTATAGGAATTAGGTCTGAGCTTTCGTAATCTACATTTATTGAATACCACTCACTTACAGATGATGGTTTCATTCTGTAAAGATATTTGTTGATCATTTTATCGGTTTGGTTAGTTATTAGTTTTAAATTTTTAACTTTTTTATTGTTTTTTAACAAATTAAACAAATTTCCAATAGTGTCTGTATTTGAAAAAATAATATCATTATCCTTAATATCTAATCTTGTCATTTTATAAAATATGGATCTGTCATTCTTATCTAAAACGATATAATCACCAAGGTTTAGTTTTTTAAATTGTTCATGTGTAACTATTTCACTAAAAACATAATCTGATCTTCTAGCGAAATTAAAACTATTTATTATATTTTCAGAACTTATCATTTATGGTTTTATTACTTTATATTTTTTTGATCCATTAAAGTTTTCAATCATAGAGTATGCCCACAATAAAAGAGTAGTTCCATGTAAATCAGCCTCATTATTTCCATCAGTGATCTTTAAGCCGTAGTAAAAATTCTGACTTTTCGATTGGAAATAAGAAAACCCACCAAGAGAAGGATGGTAATGTAAATTTATTTGATTTTTAATTTCTTCAAAGTAAGTTTGAATATCTTCTTTTCTATAATCTGATTCTTTTGAACATCTATAAAGAACATAAACCATATCGACAATATCACAACCTTCATATTTAGGTTTATTTTTCAAACAAAAGTCAATAAGTTCTTTTGGATAATGAATTGGCTTTTGTAGCCAATCTAAGCCAGAAAGTACTTTCATTGCACCATTAATCAATTCACTAGAATTTCTTTGGTTACCATTAAGATACAGGCCCGTTTCGCTGTCTACAAAATTGTCAAGATAACTGTACATTATATCTGAATTTTGTTTTGATTCTAGATCGTCTAATTGTGTGGATGTAAAAACAGCAATAGCAGCAAATTGTGCTCCTGAGGTCCATGGATGATTCCAATTTAGATTATTTAAAAAATTTTCTATATCACTTTTTGTTCTTGGAAATTCTGTAAATTTTAATTTATTTGTATTTCCTAATTCAAATATTGTAGCAATTGCTTGTTTTGTTTCAGCTCTTACAGTTTCTAAATAAATTTTATTTATAGATTTATAATTACTAATTTTAAGACTTGCGAGAATTTTTTTTAGAAAGTTTTTTAAACTTAATTTAACCCGATAAGATTCATAATAATTTTTTATAGCATCATCAATGAAAGAATTTTGAGGAAGATATTTCACATCTTTTTGAAAACTATTTATATAATCAATCCACATAGTTTTTTTACTTTCCTCTAGTTCATCCCACAGTCCAAGCATGTGATAGCATTTTAATACGTAACATGAAAATCCAAGTTGTAAATTGTTTCCATAAGTAGTATTTCCATTTATTACAGGATTGAACTGAAATAATTTATTTTCTCTTTCAAGCTTTTTCAGAAAATTAATTATATCTGACCGAAAGTCATTTTCGAATTCATTTGGCATGTAATGACTATATTAAAATCAATTAGAATTTTTGTGTTTATAAATATCTATTTTTCTTAGAATAATTGGTACAGAGGTAAATTATTAAAGTACTTATATTTGGAAGCAACGGTTTAGTAGGCTCCTCACTTGTGAGGCATTTAGAAAAAGCTGAAAATATTAAATCTGTTATTCCGTCCACAAGAAAAGATACAGATCTTTTTTCATTTGAAGAAACAAAAAAAATTATTGATGAAAATAAGCCAGATTGTTTAATTAATGCTGCTGCCAAAGTAGGTGGGATTATGGCTAACAATACCTATCGAACAGAATTCATAGTAGAAAATCTTAAAATTAATTTAAATATACTTGAGGCAAGTATTTTGTATCCGAATATGAAAATTATAAATTTAGGTAGTAGTTGTATCTATCCATTAAATGCCACAGATCCAATTAAAGAAGAAAGTTTTATGACTGGAGAACTTGAACCTACAAATTCACCCTACGCAATGGCAAAAATATCAGCAATTGAGATTGGTAGATCAATGAATACTCAATATAACCATAAAATTATAAACTTAATGCCTACAAATTTATATGGTCCAAATGACAATTTTTCTGAAAATGACAGCCATGTTATTCCTGGAATAATTCAGAGAATGCATCAAGCTAAAACTAATCAAAATTCAAAATTTAAAATTTGGGGGTCAGGAAAACCACTAAGGGAGTTTCTGTACGTAGATGATTTAGCTGCTGCCATAGAATTTTTAATTGAAAGTAATACAAATATTGATTTACTCAATGTTGGTAGTGGTGAAGAAATAAGTATCAAAGAATTGGCATATAAAATTAAAAAAATAATTGGGTACAAGGGTGATATTGAATTTGATACAAAATTTCCTGATGGGAATCCAAGAAAGTTTCTAGATTCTTCAAAAATAAATAGCCTTGGGTGGAAAAGCAAAATCTCATTAGATCATGGACTTAATTTAACTTATGAATGGTATCTAGATAATATTGCTTAGGAATTATCCCACGTTGGACTTAGAAGACCCTCTTTTATAAGAATACTCTCTCTTTTTGCTAGTTCAAGATCGCTTTCTACCATAATTTTTACGAGCTCTTTAAATGATGTTTTTGGTTTCCAACCAAGTTCATTCTGTGCTTTTTGGGAATCCCCTAATAAAAAATCTACTTCGTTAGGTCTAAAATATTTTTCAGAGGTTTCTACATAATCAGAGGAATTTAGATTTACTATCTTAAAGGCTTCCTCAACAAATTCTTTGACAGTGTGGCTTTCACCGGTAGCTAAAACCCAATCATCAGGATTTTCATGTTGCATCATCAACCACATACCTTCAACATAATCGCCCGCGAATCCCCAATCTCTAGATGCATCCAAATTTCCTAAAGTAAGTTTTGATTGTATTCCTACACTTATTCTTGATACTGCTCTTGTAATTTTTCGAGTGACGAAGGTTTCTCCACGATGCGGTGATTCATGATTAAATAAGATACCATTTACACCAAAAATATCATAAGAGTCTCTATAGATTTTGGTTATATTGTGAGCAAAAACTTTTGATGCAGCATACGGGCTTCTTGGGTCGAATGGAGAAGCCTCACTAAGCATTTCATTTGATTTTCCACCAAACATCTCAGAAGAAGATGCCTGATAAAATTTAATTTTTTTATTAAGACTTCTTATTGACTCAAGCAAAGCAATTGAGCCTAAAGTTCCAGTTTGAGTTGTAAATACTGGATTGTTAAATGAAACAGCAACATGAGATTGTGCTGCTAAATTATAAATTTCGTCAGGATTTATAGTCGAAATCAATGTACTCAATGAAGATGAATCTAAAAGATCTGAGTAATGTAAAATGAAATTATCATCTTTTGAATACTTTGCAATTAGTGGTTCAATTCTAGAAGTATTAAAGGTTGAAGATCTTCGAACAGTGCCGTGTACAACATATCCTTTTTCTAATAGAAATTTAGATAGATAATAACCATCTTGTCCAGTTATTCCTGTTATAAAAGCAATTGGCATATTATTTAAGTATATCTGTTAACTATTTAAAAAGAGATTTTATTTTTTTCATAAAAAATAAAAAGATAGCCAAGAAAAAAATAATACATATAAGGAAACTGTACTCCCTCCATGTTCATGTCAGTTAGAGAATTAATGAATATAGGGATGATAAATCCTAAGATTTTAAAATCTTTATTTTTTTTAAGCCATGTAAAAATTAACATTGAATGAAATGCAATGAATAAAAATAATTGTATTATTCCGCCTCTGGCAAGGATATTAAATGCATAACTATGAACATGTTCATTTAGCCCATCTCTCCCTAATCTTCCAGGAGCACTTGGATCTGTCATGACTGGAATAATCTCGTTATACCCATAGCCACTCAAAATTTGTTCTTTTGTATTTAAATCTTCAACGACATCTTGCCATATATCTAGTCTCCAATTAGTTGTGTTGTCATGAGAAACAACTCTTCCATCTTCGATATAAAATGATAGAAATGCTTTCCTAGTTTCATTCTTTTTTGCAATCTTATTTAAATTTCCTGAAATTGAGGTATCGGCAACAATATTTGTATCGTTTGAAAAATCAAAATTTACTCCTCCTATCCTATAAGTTGATCCAATAAAAAAGATTGATGACGATATTAGAAAAATTACAAGAAATTTCTTGTTAGTTTTAAAGTATTGAGAGTTTGTTAAAACAATAAATATATAAAAGAAGAGAGCAGCTAAGAATGATCCCCTGCTCATCTCTAATAGCAAAGGTAGCAAGAGAGGAACGGAAAATGAAAAATACAAAAGACTGTATTTTTTATTTTTTGAAATCATCATAAATAATATATTCGCAATCAATAAAGTAATCATTACATCTGATGCTTTTGTAAAATTAAATTTATCTGAATACTTAATAAATATATCCATTATGAAATTGGGATAATATCCAGTAGAAAATAGATAATGAGTGATTGGCATAAACAATAACCCAATTGAAAGTGTTTTAAATAATTTCGTGGATTTTAAAAATTTTTCACTAACTAAAATTAATCCAAAAAATATTGAGATCATCCATATATAGGAACTTGTTTTAAAAGTATAAGTATTCGTAAAATTTGTGTTGAAATAAATACAACTAATTAAAAATGTTCCAATAATTATTTTGAAAATATTTAGATTATATACGAAATCATCTAGATTGAGCTTATTCAACAAATTTCTATTCGTAAAAATGAATACAATGGAAAGAATGAATGAAATCCCAACTACCAATTCACCGAACCTAAAACCACCTACAACTAAGCCAACAAAACTTCTATCAAATGCTAAACACCCTATAAAAACAAATAATGAAAACCAAAAATAAAAATTTTGTGCATTTGTATAGAGCTTAGAATTCATACTTGTTCATTAGTTTTATAATATTGAATAATAAATTATAAAATTTATTACTTTACTTTTTTAAGTAATAATATTGTTTAAAACGTGAAAAATAAAATAACATATACATTTTTATCTGGAAGAAAAAATAGAATCGATAATGAATCAAAACCTTACGCAAAAGAATTCTTTTATGGTTTTGATTATTTTAAAAAAATATTTAAGAATGTAGAAATTGTTGAATTTGAAGATCAAAAATCAATATTTAATTTTATTTATATTGTTTTAAATAAACTTTCAAATTTACCATTTTATGGAAACCAAATAGTAAACAAAAAAAACTATAGAATTTACAATAATTCTGAGAATTTAATATTTACAAACCAAAAGACTGCTTTTTCAGCTCTGCCTATACTTTTACCAATTAAATTAATTAAAAATAGAAAAATCTATGTATTTATTATGGGTGTTTTTGGTAAAAAGATGAACTATAAAATAAAAACTTTTTTTAGAAATTTATTTATTAGATTATTAATAATTACATGCGATAACCTTTTCTTTCTTGGTAAAGGTGAATATGAATTTGCAAAAAAAGAATTCCAAAAATATGAAAATAAGTTTATATTTTTACCTTTTTCAATAGATAGTGAATTCTGGAAAATTAAAAATAATAATAAAAAAACAAATGAAGTTCTCTTTATTGGAAATGACGGAATGAGGGATTATAAGTTTTTAGAGCTTCTCACAGATAGAATGAAAAATATTAATTTTACGATAGTATCAAAACATGTTGATGATTACAGCTTTGGTAAAAATGTAAGCTTATATAAAGGAAGTTGGGACTCAAATCTCCTCGATGATCAGTTTATAAAAGATCTATATTTAAAATCTTCTTTAACATTAGTTCCTTTAAAAGAAACCCATCAGCCATCGGGACAAAGTGTAACTTTACAGTCTATGTCTTGCGGTACTCCTGTAATCATCACAAAAACATCTGGATTTTGGGATTTAGATAAATTTGAAAACAATGAAAACATATTTTTTGAAGATGTTAATAATATTGATATTTGGGCAAAAAGGATTAATGATATTTTGAATGATAAGAAATTATTAGAAGCTGTTTCAAAAAATTCTATAAAAACAATAGAAGAAAACTATTCTTTAAAGTTGTTCTACGAAAATTTAGAAAAACACATATTTGGTTAGCTATCTTGATCTTTTAAAATTAAAATATTTTTTTCCGATAAAACTAGTTGGGTGTTTGTAAATTCTTTTTTTAATAAATTTTTCTTTATTTTCAATCATAAAATCAAAAACTTTTAAATATTCAATACACATCTTTTCAGAGTTAAAAGGATAGTCATTTATTATTTTTTTATATAAATCAAAATTTTTAAATACTTCATTCAATTTTTTTTCAAAATCTTTTTTGTTGTTAAACATAACGCCGTATCCATTACAGTATTCTGGAGTTCCACCACTATTTATAAAGATCAATGGCAAGCCACATTGAGCTCCTTCAATATGGTGATTGCCAGATGGTTCATTCAACGAGGCCGTAAGATACACATGATTTTCTTTTATTTTATCAACAAGCTCATTTCCAGAAAGAGGCTTTATAACGGATGAGTTCTTAAATTTTATATCTTTTGGTAAATTTCCTATATAAGTAAAAGAAATTTTATTTTTCCATCTATCTGTAGAGATTAGCTCATCCAGATATAAATAAATATCAAATCCCTTATTCCAGTTTGCTCCCCAATGATGGGTAACAATTTTTAAAGGTAAATTTTTATCCCATTTTGAAGAATTGTTTGAATTAAATAGTTGAGCATCTGAACCTGCATAAATTACATCAAGATATTCTCTATCAAGACCTTGAGACATATAAAGGTTCTTTAACCAGTTGCTTACAAAAATTGTATAGTCAGCAACTTTATTTGCATTTATAAGATATTTATTTACGAACTTTGTATTTTTTCTTTCATCACATTCATTTACACGGTGTAATACCAAAGTATCTTTTTTCACATATTCTAAATATTTCGCAACATCAATATGAGTGTAAGCAGACGATTCTGAAGTTTTTCTTGGCTCAGTAATTAAAATTAAATCGATATCGTCAGACTTTAGATCAGTACATACTTCATAGTTCTTATCGATTAAAAATTTTTTTAGACTCTTAGCAAATAAATTACCGCCGCCCCAAGGTCCCTCTTTAATATTGGTTCCGATACTAATCTTCATAGCATCTATTAAATAAGTTTTTAAATTCAACAAATCCTTGTGGAATTATATAATTTTTAGCTTGGGTGTATGCATGCTGAACATTTGGTTTAGCTGATTCAAAATTATTCATGTCAAATATCGATTCATTGGATAATATCTCTGGGGCTACACCCACATTAGTTGATATTATTGGAGTCTTTGTAATTGAACTTTCCATTATTGCTTGAGGTCCTCCTTCAAATCTTGAAGATACTACATATAAATCAAGACAATTATAAAGTTCATTTAAAGTTTCAAAATTAACCATTTCATTATATAGATAGGAAATATTTAATTTTTCTAACTCATTTATTAGAAAATCTCTTCTTTTTCCTGCTAGCAATACTTTTAAATTTGAGTTTGTAGATTGTAAATGTTCAATTATTTTTATGAGCCTATCTGGTCCTTTTGAAAGTTTTGGTGATTTTAAATCTTTTCCTTCAGTATCCCTCTGAAAAGATCCAATAATAAAATCATCCTCATTAAAATCATATTTTTTCCTTACTGAAGTTTTATCCTTTAGCGGATAGAAAATTTCTGTATTGATCCAAAAAGGAATAGAGGTAATAGGTTTATTTGTAAGTTTGGCAATCTGTGATTTTGTATTGTTAGAAATAACATGATATTGATCAACAAATTTATCTCTTTTTAGGAATACATTTTTTTCCTTTTCATTGAATTTTTCCTCATCAATATGATAAATAGAGCAAACCACCTTTTTCTTTTTCAAAATTTTTTTATTCAATTTTTCCCATGTCCATGGAGAGATAATCCACACAATGTCAGAAAAATAAATACTTTTGGTAGATATTGTATTATTGTTTGAATACCATTCTTCCCTAAGTCTGTCTACAATCCAATTTTCGTTGGCAGAATTTATATAAATTTTCATAACTTATTTGTTGTAATTGAATTTTAATTAGATTGAAAAATGATGTTCAACGTATTTATAAAATGTTTTACTTATTTATAATCATTAATGAACTAAATAATTATGAAAAATTTAATTACAGGAATAACCGGTCAAGATGGATTATTTCTAACAAATTATCTTCTGAAAGAAAATCAAGAGGTTTATGGTATATCAAGAAGTAATAAACATTCAAATTTTTTTTCAAATCTTCAAAGTTTAAATAAGCAAAATGACGTAAGCGTTCATATTTTCAATGTCGATTTAACTAAACAAAATGAAGTTTATAAATTAATAAATGACCTTAATCCAGATTTTATTTATAATTTTTCAGGGCCAAGTTCTGTATATGAATCATTTTTAAATCCAAAAAAAACTCAATATGAAATCGATACTATTTTTAATAATTTAATATCTGCTTGCAAAAAAAATAAACAATTTCCTAATTTTTTTCAAGCATCTAGTTCTGAAATGTTTGCTAAAAGTGACTCACCTTTGTCTGAAAAATCAGAATTCTTACCAGATTCACCATATGCAATAGCAAAGTACAATATTCACAGAAATATTTCAGAACTTAGAAGTAAATATGATTGGAACATTAATTCAGGAATTATGTTTAATCATGAATCAGAATTTAGAGGCGATGAGTATTTAATTATGAAAATAATAAATAAAGTTAAAGAGATAAAAGAAGGAAAAAATACTTCATTAACAGTTGGCAGTTTGGAAATTGTTAGGGATTGGAGTTATGCTGGTGATTTTACAGAAGCTATATATCAAATTACCAATGATGATTCCAGCGATGATTTTGTAATTGGTTCTGGAGTTGGAACTAAAATAAAAGACTTAGTTAAACTTGTGTTTAATTATTTTGAACTTGAATATGAAAACTATACAAATGTAGATAAGAAATTGTTAAGAAAAAATTCTCCACAATCTATAATTGCCGATCCAAAAAAAATATACGACAAATTTGAATGGCGTACTGAAACAAATATGGAACAGACTGTTAATAAATGTATAAAATTTAAATTAGGGATTTAACCCCTTACGGGCACATTTTGCATAATACTTTTGTTCATCTTGAAAATTAATTGAAATATTATTTTCAAAATTAAGTTTGTAAAGTACATCTTTCAATATTTTATGTTTGTAACCTTTGTTTATTAAATCAATCATTAACTTGTAATCCTGCGCATAGTAAAATCTCTCATCGTATAAACCATTTTTTATCAGAATATCTTTTTTTATCGTAAGGGATCCATGAATAAATGGGTTTTTAAACTTTAAAAAAAATTTAGGAAAATAAAAAGAAATATTCGGAATGACTTTTTGAGAGTTCATTATTTCTGCTCTTGTAGTAGAAAAGTCAATATTTTCCTCGACCATTTTTTTAATCTGAATATTGATCCTATCTTTATGACTAAAGTCATCTGCATCTTGCCTAGCAATATAATTTCCAGTTGCTTTAGTTATTAATGAATTTAAGGATTTTGTTAATCCTATATTTTCTTGATTTTGAAATATTTTAATATTTGAGATATTTGCAAACAAATTTAGCTTTTCAAAAGTCTTATCAGTTGAACAATCATCCACAATTAGAAATTCTAAGTTTTTGTAAGTTTGATTAAGAATACTATTTATTGAATTTTCAATTGTTTTTTCTGCGTTGTAAACACTCATAACTACAGAAACTTTTTCTGATCTATTCATTGACTATACTTTCAAATTGTTCAACTAAGTTTTTGGAATTTAGTTTATTCTCAATATAATTTCTATTCTCTATTCCAATTTTATTAATGAAATCAGTATCACAAAGCTTGTTTATTTTTTCAAGTAGGTCACCATAGTCAAACTGTTGAAAAGCGAGTTCAGTATTGGCAGGAAAAAATTCAGCAATACCCCCAAAATTTGGAAAAATTGATGGCACCCCTAATGAAGATGCTTCACATAATAGCATTGGCTGACCTTCGTAAAGTTTTGTTGCCGTTATTACAGCAATAGAGTTCTCAATAATTTTTATAGACTCATTGTTTGGAATTAAACCTAAAAATTCAATATTATTTTTACTATATTTATTTTTTAATTTTTCCAAGTCAGGACCATCTCCAACAATTTTTAGATCAATCTCTTTTATATTTGAATCAAGATATGTATTAATTAACTCAGAAACTCCTTTCTCTTCAGAAATTCTTCCAGAATAAACAAAGTAATTTTTTTTGCTTACATCTAATTTTTTATCACTAATTTTGATAGGATTTCTAAAAACAAATATTTTTGAACTTTCAATACCTAAAGATATTAAATATTTTTTATGAAAATTTGTAAGTACAAGAATTTTTAATTTATCTCGCTTTAATATTTCAAAATATTTTTTTCCATACAATACTATAAAAATTGATTTTAAGAATGACTCATTAAAGTATTTATTAAAAAAACTTAGTCGTTTTTTTATCATTCCACATTTGTGACAAGTATGATCAGTTTTTAAATGATTTTTTGTGAGAAAGAACCTTGTACAATCATACCTGAAGTTATGAAGTTTAACTAAGGTCTTAATGTTGTTCTTGCTTAATACATTAAATATAGCTAAGGATGCTTTGAACCATGTATTGTGAACGTAAGCAATATCGGGTTGGAATTCTTCAATTTTTTTCTCTAACTCTGAAACGCTAGTTTTATTTTTATTAGAAATAAAATAAAAAAATTGTGAAAAATAATTCTCTATTTCATTTTGAAAAAATATTGTTTCAACTTTATAGTGTTTCGACAATAATGCAATTTCGTTGTCAACAGCAACATCCTCACCGCCTAAAATACGATATCTGTTATGAATAATCAATATTTTTTTCATTAAAACCAACTTATTACTAAGTTAATATTAATTGAATGAATGTTATTCTTATTTTCACATATGGAATTTCTCTAAAAAATTGGGAAGAAAACAAAATATTTGATAGAGAAATTTTACTCTACAAGCATCTTCAACAAAAACATAATATCAAATTTACTTTTCTCACTTTTGGTGATCACGAAGATTTAGAGTTTGCAGATAAATTAGATAATTTTGAAATCATTCCTATTTATAAATATATTAAAAAAAGTGATTTTAAAATATTCAATTTTTTGAAAACTATTTATATAACCTTCAAATTAAAAGCATTGTTATCAAACAATTCATTAATTAAAACAAACCAACAAAATGGAGCATGGATTGGTTTAATATTGAAATTTTTAATTAAGAAACCATTAATAATAAGGACTGGATATAATCTTTACGAATTTTCAAAAAATGAGAAAAGAAGTATTTACGTTCGTTTTTTTTATTACATTCTGACAAAAATATCACTACTTTATAGTGACTCATATTTAGTCACCTCAAAAGCTGACAAAGTAAACTTGAAAGAAGTATTTGGAGAAAAAGGGAATGTTCTACATTTTCCAAATTGGGTTGATTCTATTGTTGATAATCGTGAAAGTAACAGATACGAAAATAAAGTTTTGTCCGTTGGAAGATTAGAAACTCAAAAAAACTTCAGTGAAATAATTGAATCATTAAAGAATGAAAATATTGATATCGATATTGTAGGAGAGGGGTCTCAAAAAGATTCTCTTCTTAAATTTTCCAAATTAAATAATGTTGAATTGAATATTTTAGAAAAAATGGGTTTTAAAGATTTAAAAAATATTTATCAAAAATATAAAATTTTTATTTCTTCATCGATATTTGAAGGAAATCCTAAGGTTGTATTAGAAGCAATGGCAAACGGTTGCTTAGTTATAGCAAGAAAAAACATGAACGTTGAAGAAATAATTAAACATAACCAAAATGGCATTATTTATAATTCAAATGAAGAATTGAAAGAACAAGTCAAGTTTTATTTAGAAAATGAAAATGAAAGGAAGAATTTAGTTAAAAATTCAATAAAAACTATTAAAACTAACAATTTACTTGATATCCATATAGATAAAGAATATGCCCTTTACAAAAATTTAAATATAGATTAATTTTCTCATTTCATTTTCATAAATTATTCTTAGATGATTGTCAAATTTAAAATCTTCTGAGTTGTGAGTTGAGTTAATAACTGTTATATTTTTGCTTGATAAAATATCAAAAATTAATTGCTTTGTTTGTATATCTAAATTATTAGTAGATTCATCAAGTAGGAGTATTTCTACATCATCTAATAAAGACCTTGTAAATCAGATATAGGTTAATCCTGATTTTCTATTTATTTATAGTAAAGATTTTTATAATAGGATGGATGAAAAAAATTCAGAG
>MDTB01165894.1_pt1 | contig 15517 bp, 14 predicted proteins | sample 811161 | NCBI WGS metagenome assembly MDTB01 (sample SAMN05326650, study PRJNA326480) | marine metagenome | isolation source: seawater | place: Mediterranean Sea | collected 2009 | reverse complement strand
TCTCGTAGCGGCACGCGCCGAGATAGCCACTTGCGCCATTTCTGGTGCAGTCGGCACTTTCGCCAATATCGACCCGTCGGTCGAGATACATGTAGCCGAGAAAATGGGTTTATCCGCTGAACCGGTTTCAACGCAAGTTATTCCCCGCGACCGCCACGCCATGTTCTTTGCAACATTGGGCGTCATCGCGTCGTCTGTCGAACGGCTTGCTGTTGAGGTGCGCCACTTGCAACGCACGGAGGTTTTGGAAGCCGAAGAGTATTTCTCAGAGGGCCAGAAGGGGTCTTCCGCCATGCCACATAAGCGCAATCCTGTTTTGACGGAAAATCTAACCGGGCTCGCCCGATTGGTGCGGGGGATGGCGCTGCCAGCCATGGAAAATGTGGCACTGTGGCACGAGCGCGATATTTCGCACTCGTCTGTCGAACGCATGATCGGCCCTGATGCCACGATTACGCTAGATTTCGCGTTGTGCCGGCTGACTGGAGTAATGGAGAACCTGATCGTTTACCCCGAACGCATGCAGGAAAATCTGGACAAGCTCGGTGGTCTCGTTCACTCGCAGCGCGTTTTGCTGGCGCTAACACAAGCCGGGGTGAGCCGCGAAGACGCTTATCGGCTGGTGCAACGCAATGCCATGCCGGTTTGGCGCGGCGAAGGCATTTTTCTAGACCTTCTTAAAGCCGATAATGACGTTATTTTAAGTGATAGCGACCTCGAAGCGCTGTTTGATCTCAGCTATCACTTCAAACATGTGGATACGATATTCGCGCGCGTCTTCAGCGATAGCTGAGTGTTTGCTCGAATCACCACGATGGTCTAGTTTCCCCCTATTGCGGCACGGTTCACCTGCCGCTGGTACCGGAGAAGTCGCAAATGTCAAAGCGCCGCCGTATACACGAGGGCAAGGCCAAAGTGCTCTATGAAGGCCCTGAGCCCGGAACGCTCGTGCAACATTTCAAAGACGATACCACCGCCTTCAATGCTGAGAAGCACGAGGTGATTGAGGGCAAAGGTGTTTTGAATAACCGGATCTCCGAATATATTTTTCTCAAGCTTGAGCAAATTGGTATTCAAACGCATTTCATTAAAGCCATGAACATGCGCGAGCAGCTCATTCGAGAAGCTGAGATTGTGCCACTTGAGGTTGTTATCCGCAATGTCGCAGCCGGTTCGCTGGTTAAGCGCTTGGGTCTCAAAGAAGGCGAAATGCTGCCCCGGCCGCTTATCGAATTTTATTACAAGGACGATGAACTGGGTGATCCGCTTATCAGCGAAGATCATATCGCAGTCTTTGGCTGGGCAACACAAGTCGAGTTAGACGAGATTATGGCTAATGCTCTGCGCATTAATGATTTTTTGATCGGTCTGTTTGCCGGTGTCGGCATTCGATTGGTTGATTTCAAGCTGGAGTTTGGCCGGGTCTGGGACGGTGATCTGCAGCGCATCATTCTCGCCGATGAAATTAGCCCAGATAATTGCCGTCTCTGGGACATAAACAATAACGAAAAGCTCGACAAAGACCGATTTCGCCAAGACCTTGGCGGGCTGGTGGATGCCTATCAGGAAGTTGCCCGACGGCTCGGTATTTTCTCGTCAAATGGCCATGACGGTAAAAAAGGCCCGGTGCTGGTAAGTTGAGGCGGTGATGAAAGCGACGATTTATATTACCCTGAAAAACGGTGTTCTGGACCCCCAAGGAAAAGCCATTGAGAACGCGTTGGGCCAGCTTGGTTTCGACGGTGTAAACAGCGTCCGCCAGGGCAAGCTGATTGAGATGGATCTCGCCGATACCGATGCAAGCGCAGCCGAATTGCGGTTGCAGGAAATGTGCGAAAAACTGCTCGCCAATACGGTGATCGAGAATTTCGACATTCGCCTCAGCGACACGGAGTAAAAATCCATGCGTGCAGCGGTTATCGTGTTTCCCGGTTCAAATTGTGACCGCGACGTTGCGGTATGCCTCGAAGCCGCCGGAACAAAACCCGACATGGTATGGCATGGCGAAACCAGCCTTCCGGCCTGCGATCTGATTGTGTTGCCCGGCGGGTTTTCTTATGGCGATTATCTACGCTGCGGATCTATGGCAGCCAACAGCCCGGTTATGCGCGAAGTGGTGGCGCGCGCCCACGCTGGCACCGCAGTACTTGGTATCTGCAATGGATTTCAAGTGCTGACCGAGTGCGGGTTGTTGCCTGGCGTGCTCATGCGCAACCGCGACCTAAATTTCGTCTGCCGCAATACGCGGCTAAACGTGACCCGCACAGACACCCCCTTCACCCATTTATATGAGGCGGATGAAGAGATCATTATTCCCGTCGCACATAATGAAGGCAATTACTTTGCAGATGATGACACGCTGGTACGCTTGCAGGGTGAAAACCAGATAGTATTCACCTATGCCAGCGGCGATAACCCAAACGGTGCCAGCCTCGATATTGCTGGCATTACAGACCCAACAGGGCGCGTGCTCGGCATGATGCCCCACCCCGAGCGCCGTGCCGAAAAAGCACTGGGCGGTGCCGACGGGCGGCGCATGTTTGATGGTGTGATGGAGATGCTGTCATGAGCCAAGGTCATAATCATGAACCGCCCGTCACGGACGAGTTGGTGGCCGAACACGGCCTGACGCCGGATGAATACGATATGATTGTCGAACATATGGGGCGCGAACCGAACTTCACCGAACTGGGCGTTTTTTCGGTGATGTGGTCTGAGCACTGCTCGTATAAATCCTCGCGCAAATGGCTGAAGAAATTGCCCGTCGATGGGCCGCAGGTTATTCAGGGACCGGGCGAAAATGCTGGCGTTATCGACATTGGTGACGGCGATGCCGCTATCTTTAAAATGGAAAGCCACAACCACCCATCCTTTATCGAGCCCTATCAGGGCGCGGCAACCGGTGTGGGCGGCATCATGCGCGATGTGTTTACCATGGGTGCGCGACCTGTTGCGAATTTAAACGCCTTGCGCTTCGGCGCGCCCGAGCATCACAAAACACCGCATCTCGTGGCCGGTGTCGTGTCGGGCATTGGTGGTTATGGTAACTGCATTGGCGTACCGACCGTCGGCGGCGAGGTTAATTTCGACGCCAGCTATAACGGCAATATTCTGGTAAACGCCATGTGCGTCGGCCTTGCCCGTACCGATAAAATATTCTACGCCGCGGCGACTGGCGTGGGCTCGCCCGTTGTCTATGTCGGGTCAAAAACTGGGCGCGACGGCATCCACGGCGCGACCATGGCCTCAGCCGAGTTCGACGACGCATCAGACGAAAAGCGCCCAACGGTTCAGGTCGGCGACCCATTTACCGAGAAACTCCTTTTGGAAGCGTGCCAAGAATTAATGGCATCAGACGCGATTATCGGCATCCAGGATATGGGTGCCGCCGGGTTGACATCGTCATCGGTGGAAATGGCTGATAAGGGCAATGTCGGAATACGCCTCAACCTCGACAAGGTTCCCTGCCGCGAAACTCATATGACTGGATACGAAATGCTGCTTTCTGAAAGTCAGGAGCGCATGCTGATGGTCTTGAAGCCGGGGCGCGAAGACGAAGCAGCGGAGATATTCCACCGCTGGGGACTAGATTTTGCCGTGGTGGGCGAATTAACAGACACCAACCGCATGATAGTGGAGCATGAGGGCCGTCTAATCGCAGACATGCCACTCAGACCACTCGCTGACGGCGCGCCCGAATATGACCGGCCCTTTGTAGCAACCCCGAAGCATGCGCCCCTTGATCTGACCGCCGACGCGCATGCACAAGACCTAGCTACAAGCTTGATGAATTTGATGGGCAGTTCGGAAATGGCGTCACGGCGCTGGATTTGGGAACAATATGATTCGATGGTTATGGGCGACACGCTGGCCGGCCCCGGCGGTGACGCCGCACTCGTACGCGTGCATGGCACCAACAAGGCGCTGGCCGTGACCACCGATGTGACGCCACGATATTGCCTTGCTGATCCCGCAATGGGTGGCCAGCAAGCCGTGGCCGAAGCCTATCGCAATATTAGCGCCACCGGCGCAACGCCGCTCGCCATCACCAATTGCTTGAATTTCGGCAATCCCGAGCGCCCGGAGATCATGGGCCAGTTCGTCGGCTGTCTGGACGGAATGGGTGCGGCGTGTCGTGCGCTCGATTTTCCCGTCGTCTCAGGCAATGTCTCGCTTTACAATGAAACCAATGGGCGCGGCATCATGCCAACACCAGCGATTGGCGGGGTTGGCGTGCTGGCCGATCTGGACAAGGCAGTGGGCAATGCCTTCCGGCACAGCGACCTTAACATATATATTGTCGGCGAAACTGCCGGACATCTTGGATGTTCGCTGTACGCCCGCAATGTGCTGGCGCTTGACGCGTTGGGCCCGCCGCCGCCGGTTAATCTTGAGCATGAGAGACACCATGGCGAATTTGTGCGTGGCGTCATTGGTGACGGCCTTGCTGCGTGCGTGCATGATGTTTCTGATGGTGGCTTGTTGTGCGCGCTCGCAGAAATGGCCTTGCCGCACAAAATTGGTTGCACGGTGGATATTGAAGGTGACCACGCCTTCTGGTTCGGTGAAGACCAAGGCAGGTATTTGGTTGGCATCGCGCCAGACACATTCGAAAGCTTTGAAACAGCAGCCGCCCAAGCTGGCGTGGTGATAACCCGTTTGGGCATTACTGGCGGCGCGGAATTGACAATTTCCCACACCATGACCATATCATTAGAGGAAATGGCGCAAATTCATGAAAACTGGTTCCCAGATCTCATGAACACAACGCGCTAAAAGGATGAGCTAAAAGGAAACGCAGATGCCGATGACCGCCGGCCAACTGGAACAGATGATCCGTACAGCCTTGCCCGATGCGCAGGTTGAGATCACAGATCTACGCGGCGACGGCGACCATTACGCCGCCCATGTGGTGTCGCATGCTTTTGCCGGCAAAACCCGCGTTCAACAGCATAAAATGGTATATGACGCGCTTGAGGGCGGTATGGGCGACGCGCTGCATGCGCTCGCGCTGCAAACATCCGTACCCGATAACGACTGATGTCCATGTCGCCTGAAGGAGGCCCAAATGAGTGAAATTGATACCCTTATCAAAACAGAGATCGACAGCGCCGAGATTGTGCTTTTTATGAAGGGCACACCGGTATTTCCACAGTGCGGATTTTCCGGACAAGTTGTCCAAATTCTGTCGCATATCGGGGCACCGTTTAAGGGCGTGAATGTGCTGGAAGATGACACGCTGCGCGAGGGCGTTAAAAGTTTCTCGAACTGGCCGACCATTCCCCAGCTTTACGTCAAGGGTGAGTTCGTCGGCGGTTGCGATATTATTCGAGAAATGTTCGAGGAAGGCGAGTTACGCCCGTTCTTTGCCGAACAAGGCATTAATCTCGATTAGAAATAAAAAACCCCGCGGAATTGCGCGGGGGTTTCCAACTGGCCTACCAGCTTTTCGATCGCGGCAATAAAAGCCGCGAAATCTAATTACGCGAATAAAATTCGACGACCAGGTTTGGCTCCATCTGTACCGGATAGGGCACATCTGCCAGCTGTGGAACGGCCGTAAGGCGCGCTGTCAGCTTATTGTGGTCAACATCAATATATTCCGGAACATCACGCTCAGCATTTTGAATGGCTTCTAGAACAATGTTGAGTGTGCGTGATTTTTCACGAATTTCGACAACATCGCCGGTTTTCAACCGACGGCTCGGAATATTGCACCGACGACCGTTTACCATGACGTGCCCGTGGTTCACGAACTGGCGGGCAGCAAATACGGTGGTAACGAATTTGGCGCGATACACAATCGCGTCCAAACGCGATTCCAGCAGACCTACGAGGTTTTCGCTGGTATCGCCCTTCACCCGCACGGCTTCGGCATAAATGCCGCGAAACTGTTTCTCGGTGATATTACCGTAATGGCCTTTAAGTTTTTGTTTGGCACGCAGCTGCAGACCAAAGTCTGAAAGCTTGCCACGGCGACGCTGACCATGTTGCCCAGGGCCGTAGTCGCGCCGGTTAACTGGGCTTTTTGGGCGACCCCAGATGTTTTCACCAATGCGGCGATCAATTTTATATTTCGTCGATATGCGCTTGCTCATGCGGCGCGGTCCTCAAATATCTATGCAAACAAAAAAGCGAGAACGTGCCTCGCTGATTGGCGCGTAATATACCCACTATCGGCCTGTTGTCAAAGGGTAATAACGCGTCAAGATTTATCGTCTGCAAGCCCCGCATTGCCAGACATACCGGGGTCTGCCTGCCCTTTTGATATTGCCCCCACACGTGGCTTAATCTGTTTGTCATCTGCCCCGCGCGGCCAACGTAGAAGCGCATTTATCACGCCACGAAATGTGCGTACATCCTGCTCGGTGAGACTGGCACGATGAAACATGTTGCGTAAATTACGCGCCATTGCTGGTTTTTTCTCTGGCGGAGCCAAAAATCCCGCCGCATCGAGTGCGGCTTCGAAATGGTCAAACATGCCATGCAGTTCCGCGCGCGTAGCCGGACGCGTATCAGGCACGGGTAGCTGTGCGGCCGGCGTGGTGTCAGCTGTCTGGAACCACTCATACCCGATGAGCAATACGGCCTGCGCCAGATTGAGTGAGCTAAATTCGGGGTTAAGCGGCACACGGCAAATGGCATCAGCCAGCGAGATATCCTCATTATCAAGCCCTGTCCGCTCTGGCCCGAACATGACGCCACTCGTGGTCGCTGTTTCATGCGCTTGGCGGCGCATTTCAACGGCAAGATGAGCGGGCGTCATCACCGGCTTAACCATATCGCGCAAGCGTGCCGTGGTAGCCACCACAAACCCCAGATCAGCGGTTGCCTCGGCAACGCTATCGAACATGAGACGATTATCGATCAAAGCCTCGGCCCCTGCCGCGGCCTTGCGCGCGCGCTCGACCTGCCAATCGGAGCGCGGACGCACGAGCCGCAAATCGGTCAGGCCAAAGTTCAACATGGCGCGCGCAACAGTGCCGATATTTTCGCCAAGCTGCGCACCGACAAGAATGATTGCAGGAGATTGAAATTCAGGGATATTTTCTTTCATAGATCATCAATAATTCAAAGTTAGGGTTTGTTCAAACGTGCGCAGATGGTATCGTTAACATAACCATAAAGGGTAAGCATCATGACAAAGATCAAGGTAGATAATCCCATCGTTGAACTCGACGGTGACGAGATGACACGCATCATCTGGCAGATGATCAAAGATAAGCTGATAAATCCCTATCTGGATATTGATCTGAATTACTATGACCTCGGCATAGAAAGCCGCGACGAAACGGAAGACAAGATAACCGTTGATGCGGCAAATGCTATCCGCGAAATTGGCGTTGGTGTTAAATGTGCCACGATCACACCGGATGAAGCGCGCGTTGAGGAATTTGACTTAAAACGCATGTACCGCTCACCCAATGGCACGATCCGCAATATTTTGGGCGGCACAGTTTTTCGCCAACCGATTATCTGTTCGAATGTACCGCGTCTTGTGCCCGGCTGGACGGACCCGATTGTTATTGGGCGCCACGCATTCGGCGACCAATATCGCGCAACTGACTTCGTGGTTCCGGGCAAGGGCAAGCTGACCATGCGCTGGGAAGCCGAAGACGGCAGCGACACAAAAGAGTTTGATGTGTTCGATTTCCCGGGCGGCGGCATTGCGATGAGTATGTACAATCTCGACGATAGCATCCGTGACTTTGCACGCGCCTGTATGCTCTATGCGCTCGACCTTAAATGGCCGCTATACCTGTCAACGAAAAACACAATCATGAAAGCCTATGATGGTCGTTTCAAAGATTTGTTTCAGGAAGTCTTCGACGCAGAATTTAAAGAGCGCTTCGACGCGCTTGGGATCGGCTATGAGCACCGCTTGATCGACGATATGGTGGCCGCGGCGTTGAAATGGCCGGGCAAATTCGTCTGGGCGTGTAAAAATTACGATGGCGATGTGCAATCCGATACAGTGGCGCAAGGCTTCGGGTCATTAGGCTTGATGACATCGGTGCTGCTGACCCCTGACGGGAAAACCATTGAAGCTGAAGCGGCGCACGGCACGGTTACACGCCACTATCGCGCCCACCAGCGTGGCGAGGAAACCTCGACCAATTCAATCGCCTCGATTTTCGCGTGGACGCGTGGACTGAGCAAACGCGCCGAAATCGACGGCAATGACAAGTTGCAAAACTTCGCGACTACGCTCGAAAAGATATGTGTATCGACCGTCGAGCGCGGCTCCATGACCAAAGACCTTGCTTTGTTGGTTGGTGCCCAGCAAGGCTGGCTGAGCACAGAAGGCTTTCTCGATAAAGTGAACGAAAACCTCGAGGCTGCGCTATCCGCGCAGTAACACCCTGCCCGCTGTATCCGTCGCCAAACTCTCTAGGCTGACAATTTATCGGCAATCGCATCTAGCGCTGCACCTGCCGCGCTCGTGTCATTACCGCCGGCTTGCGCCATATCCGGGCGTCCACCACCGCCAGTGCCGCCCAGCAAGTCTGCGCCAATCTTCACGAGTTCGACCGCGTCAAACCGATCTGTGAGATCGGGTGTGACGCCAACGGCAAGCCCGGCTTTACCACCATCAATGCCGACAAAAGCCACCACGCCGCTACCGATTTGTTTTTTTCCTTCATCCACGAGCCCCCGCAGCTGTTTAGCTGGCAAGCCCTCAATGGCCCGCGACATGAACTTAATTCCCGCAACCTCGCGCACGCCTTCATCGGCCCCAGCTGCGGTATTCGCGCCGCCTGCCATGGCCAGCTTTTTGGTCGCTTCGGCCAACTCCCGGTCGAGTTTCTTGCGGTCTTCAATCAGCCGCGCCACACGGTCTGGCACATCATCCACGCTAACTTTCAGTAGCTCAGTGGTGGCCTGCAAAATTTGGTCGCGGGCGCCGATGAAATTCAACGCCGCGGCGCCAGTGAACGCCTCGATACGCCGCACGCCGGAAGCGATCGCGGTTTCCTGGCCGATAATAAATGTGCCAATGTCGCCAAGACGGTTCACATGGGTGCCGCCGCACAGCTCAACCGAAAAATCCCCCCCCCTACTTTGGTGCGTATCGGAGCCAGCCTCAACATCGCGCCCCATGGTAAGAACGCGAACCTCGTCACCGTATTTTTCACCAAATAGCGCCAGTGCGCCTGCTTCGATTGCCTCATCAGGGGTCATCAGCCGCGTGGAAACTTCGTCATTGCGTCGGATGAGAGTGTTGACTTGTGTTTCAACTTCAAAAACTTCATCCGGCGAGAGAGGCTTGGGATGGCTGAAATCAAACCGCAAATGCTCAGAGCTCACCAACGAGCCCTTCTGCGTCACATGCGGACCCAGCACACGCCGTAATGCCTCGTGCAGCAGATGCGTCGCGCTGTGATGCGCGCGCACATTATCACGGCGCGTAACATCGACCTGCTGGTAAACCGGCGCGCCCGTTTGCAACGTGCCGGCAACCACCTCGCCCGACAGCACATGCAGATCGCCAAGTTTCTTGCGGGTATCATCAATACGAATTTCAACGCCAGCGTCATTGCTCAAAATACCTGTATCTCCAACCTGCCCGCCGCTTTCGGCATAAAACGGGGTCTGGTTGACCAACATCTCAACATGCTGGCCTTGCTGGGCTTCATCTGTTATCTCACCATCTATGCGGATCGCTTGTACAACGCCTTCGGCTTGTGTCGCGGTGTAGCCAACAAATTCAGTGGCCCCGTGCGTGTTGCGCAGATCGAACCACACCGTTTCAGTGGCCTCGGCCCCCGAGCCCGACCAACTGGCGCGCGCTTCGGCGCGCTGTTTTTCCATGGCAGCATCAAAACCCGATGCATCGACACTCAAACCGCGTTCGCGCAAGGCATCCTGGGTGAGATCAAGCGGAAACCCGTATGTGTCATACAGCCGGAAGGCGACATCACCCGCCAGCACCTGCCCCCGCATTGCACTAATTTCATCTTCTAACAGGCGCAACCCCCGGCTCAGCATCTCGCGGAAGCGCGTCTCTTCATGGCGTAACGTCTCAACGATCAACGCGCTGGCACGCTCCAACTCGGGATATGCTGCCGCCATCTGACTCTTCAAGGCCGGAAATAATTGCCACAAAAGCGGCTCTTTCGTGCCCAGAATATGTGCATGGCGCATCGCGCGGCGCATAATACGCCGCAGCACATAACCTCGCCCCTCATTGGACGGCAAAATACCATCGGCAATCAAAAATGAAGCGGCCCGCAAATGATCAGCTATCACACGATGGCTCATCCGGTGTTGGGAGTCCGCCGCCTGATCCGACAAATCTGCCGACGCATCGATAAGATAGCGCATCAAATCCGTGTCATAATTATCGTGCTGGCCCTGCAAAACAGCTCCAATTCGCTCAAGCCCCATGCCTGTATCGATCGAGGGTTTTGGCAATTCAGCGCGCGTACCGTCCTCGCGCTGTTCGAATTGCATAAAGACCAAGTTCCAGATCTCAATGAACCTGTCGCCATCCTCATCAGGACTACCAGGTGGGCCACCCGCAATCGCTTCGCCATGGTCAAAGAAAATCTCGGAACACGGCCCACACGGGCCTGTATCGCCCATCGACCAGAAATTATCCGAGGTGGCAATGCGGATAATCCGATCTTCTGGCAGACCGGCAATTTTTTGCCACAAGTCAAACGCCTGATCATCTTCGGCATAGACGGTCGCCAGCAATTTGTCCTCGGGCAACTGCATTTCGCGCGTCAAAAAGGTCCATGCCAGCGAGATCGCCTCCTCCTTGAAGTAATCGCCGAAGGAAAAATTTCCAAGCATCTCAAAAAACGTATGGTGCCGGGCGGTATAACCGACATTGTCCAAGTCGTTGTGCTTACCGCCCGCGCGCACACATTTTTGCGAACTGACCGCGCGTGCCATGTCGGGAGTCTCTTGTCCGGTAAAATAGTTTTTGAACGGTACCATGCCCGCATTGGTGAACAGTAGGGTCGGATCATTCAGCGGCACAAGGGGGCTGGAGGCCACACGCTGGTGCTGATTATGTTCAAAGAAATCCAGAAAACCGTTTCGTATATCGGCAATGCCCGTTGACAAAATTTATCCCTCCAGCAAAACGTCCCGCCTATGGCGTTGTACCGCCCTTAAAGGGCTGCGACAAGCAGGATAACGAAAACCCGGCTCTTCACCAGAACCGGGTCTCGAAACCATGACCGAAAAAATCAACCATGTCACATGCTAGCGATATCAAAAGTTAACTAAGTCACGCGTCAAAACAGCAACACGGTTGATGCCGCCACAGCAAGATTAAGTCGCGCAATCTTTTTGACACAATGCGCTCGTCGCTTTTGGGACAACAGCTTTTTAATATACCTCAAGCGCCGGCAGCTTCTTCGGCCGGCGGCTCTTCAACGGTTGGGGCTTCGTCTTGCCCTTCCGCAAGTTTCGCTTCGTCCTGCGTTAGGGCTTCGATATCGATCAAACCGGCATCAGCGCGGATTTTCTCTTCAATCTCATCAGCAATATCGGGGTTTTCAGCCAGAAAACCGCGGGCATTTTCTTTGCCCTGCCCGATACGCTGCGGCCCATAACTATACCACGATCCCGATTTCTCAACGACACCAGCCTTAACACCTAGATCAATTAATTCTCCGGTCTTAGAAATGCCTTCGCCATACAGAATATCAAACTCAATCACCCGAAACGGCGGTGCGACTTTGTTTTTCACTACTTTGACACGGGTTTGGTTGCCGATCACTTCCTCGCGGTCTTTAATTGCACCAATGCGGCGGATATCCAGACGACACGACGAATAGAACTTCAGTGCATTCCCACCTGTAGTGGTTTCCGGGCTACCGAACATAACACCGATTTTCATCCGGATTTGGTTGATGAAAATAACCATGGTATTCGAGCGCGAAATGGAGCCGGTTAACTTACGCAGGGCTTGGCTCATTAAGCGGGCCTGCAAACCAGGCAGGCTATCGCCCATATCGCCTTCAAGCTCGGCCCGCGGTGTTAGCGCCGCGACAGAATCAATTACCAGAACATCGACAGCACCCGAGCGCACCAGCGTATCGGTAATTTCAAGCGCCTGCTCGCCATTGTCAGGTTGTGAGATCAGCAAATCTTCAATCTGCACGCCGAGTTTATTGGCATAGGCGGGATCAAGCGCATGCTCGGCATCAATAAAGCCGCAAATGCCACCCGTTTTCTGGGCTTCTGCGACGGTGTGCAATGCCAGCGTGGTTTTGCCTGAGCTTTCTGGCCCGTAAATTTCAACAATACGCCCTCGCGGTAGACCGCCAATGCCAAGCGCAATGTCCAGCCCCAGCGACCCTGTAGAAACCGATTCGATCTCGACAATGTTTTCGGGGTCGCCCAGCTTCATTACTGAGCCTTTGCCGTAGTTCTTTTCGATCTGAGACAGCGCTGCTTCCAGCGCTTTTTTCTTGTCTTCGCTTTTTTCCATCAGGGTCACCACATTTTGAGACATGTCCGCTCTCCGTTATTCCACGCCCGCACAAGACGGGCAATAAACTTATTATGTTCTTATTTTGTTCCACCTGTCCAGCAAAAACTAGCGGCGATCTAAGCGGTTGATTATATTATGTTTCCTAGGAAAAAAGCTCAGGTTTATGCGTGTGCACAAAGGGCAGGCCGGATGCCGCGCGCAAGAATCAGTGATTGCGTTAGTCGTCGCGATAGACACGCTCGCGCTTTTCATGACGCTCTTGGGCTTCGAGGCCCAGCGTGGCAATTGGCCGAGCTTCAAGGCGCTTCAGGCTGATCGGTTCGCCAGTATCCTCGCAATAGCCATATGTCTTGTCTTCGATGCGGCGCAGCGCAGAGTCGATTTTATTGATAAGTTTACGATGGCGGTCGCGCGTGCGCAGTTCCAGCGTCTTTTCTGATTCTGCCGCCGCACGGTCAGCTTCGTCCGGATGCTGGCTGCTTTCGGCTTTAAGCCCGTTCACGGTTTCGCGCGTGCCCTTGATGATATCGTTTTTCCAGTCCTGCAATTTACGACGGAAATACTCACGCTGACGCGCGTTCATAAATGGTTCGCTCTCATTCGGGCTATATCCCTTGGGAAGTCGGGTCGCCATGCCTACCTCGTTATAGATTAACAGGTCTAAAACTTACGGGCGGTAGTTAAAGCGTTAGCGCGTGAAAATCAAGACCCTATATGATCGGCGCTGTGAAGCTGTTTACTAGCCCTACTTCCCTCTTGCACATGTGATGCCTTGCCCTTACGCTCTGGCCCCATATATCGAGAAAAGGGGCCGGTTTCTTCGGCACCTCATTATTTAAATGGGAAAATCTATGTCGACAAAATTTGAAGGCACCGAAAAATACATCGCAACCGAAGACCTGCGCGTTGCGGTCAACGCCGCGCTGACACTGGAGCGGCCGCTGCTCATCAAGGGCGAGCCGGGCACAGGTAAAACGGTGCTGGCCGAGGAAGTTTCCGCGGCGCTGGGGATGAAGCTCATCACCTGGCATATCAAATCCACCACCAAAGCCCAGCAGGGCCTTTACGAATATGACGCCATCACCCGCCTGCGCGATAGTCAGCTGGGAGACGAGCGCGTAAAGGATGTAAAAAACTACATCAACAAAGGCAAGCTGTGGGAAGCCTTCGAACAGGATGAGCGCGTAGTGCTGTTGATCGACGAGATCGACAAAGCCGATATCGAGTTTCCGAACGACTTGTTGCAGGAACTCGACCGCATGGAGTTCTTCGTCTACGAAACCGGCGAAACCATCAAAGCCGCCAAGCGCCCGCTCGTCATCATCACCTCGAACAATGAAAAAGAGCTACCCGACGCGTTTTTGCGCCGTTGCTTCTTCCATTACATCTCGTTCCCCGATGCCGACACCATGCAACAGATCGTCAATGTGCATTATCCTGATATCAAAGAACGTCTGGTGAAAAATGCGCTGGGCTCGTTTTACGAAGTGCGCGACGTGCCCGGCCTGAAGAAAAAGCCCTCAACGTCGGAATTGCTCGACTGGCTGAAACTTCTGATGAACGAAGACATCGACCCCGAAACCCTGCGCGAGCAGGATGCCGGCAAGCTCATTCCGCCCCTGCACGGTGCCTTGATCAAGAACGAGCAGGATGTACACTTGTTTGAGCGTCTGGCGTTTCTTGCCCGCCGCGAACGCAATTAGGAGAGGTTGAACCGTCATGTTCGTTAATTTTTTCCACGAGCTGAAGCGTAACTCGGTTCCGGTGTCCTTGCGTGAATATCTCTCGCTACTTGCCGCGCTGGATGCCGATGTCATCGACCATGAGGTTGAGGATTTCTATTATCTGTCGCGCACCGCGCTGGTGAAAGACGAGCGCAATCTCGACAAGTTCGACCGCGTGTTCGGTGAAGTGTTCAAAGGGCTGGAAAACCTGGGAGCAGGCGAAATTGCCGAGATCCCCGAAGACTGGCTTAAAACGCTGACCGAAAAATTCCTCACCGAAGAGGAAAAAGCCGAGATCGAAGCGCTGGGCGGCTGGGAAAAAATTATGGAGGAGCTGAAAAAGCGCCTCGAAGAACAAGACGAGCGCCACGAAGGTGGCAGCAAATGGATCGGCACGGGCGGCACCTCGCCCTATGGCGCCGACGGCTACAACCCCGAAGGCGTGCGCATTGGCCAAGACAAAAACAAAAACTTCAAAGCTGTCAAAGTCTGGGACAAGCGCGATTATAAAAACCTCGATGATGGCGTCGAGCTGGGCACCCGGAACATTAAGGTAGCCTTGCGCCGCCTGCGCAAATTTGCCCGCGATGGCGAGGCTGATGTGCTCGACCTTGATGACACCATCAAATCCACCGCCAATGCCGGCTATCTCGACATCAAGCTGATTGCCGAGCGCCGCAACAAGGTGAAGGTGCTGGTGTTTTTCGATATTGGCGGCTCGATGGATAGCCATATTCGCCTGTGCGAGGAGCTGTTTTCAGCCGCGCGCACCGAGTTTAAGAATATGGAATATTTCTACTTCCACAACTGCCTGTATGAAGGCGTGTGGAAAGACAATCGCCGCCGCCACACCGAAAAAATGCCGACATGGGATGTACTGCACACCTACCCGTCCGACTATAAGGTGATTTTCGTGGGCGACGCCTCCATGAGCCCGTATGAAATTACCTATGAGGGCGGCTCGGTCGAGCATTGGAACGAGGAAGCCGGCGGTGTCTGGCTGCAGCGCGTGACGGAGATTTACGAAAACTGCGTCTGGCTGAACCCCATTGCCGAGCGATATTGGGAGCACACGCCCAGCCTGCAAATCATCAAGCAGGTATTTGCCGACCGCATGTTCCCGCTGACGCTCGAAGGCCTCGACCACGCGATGAAAGAACTGAGCCGGGGCTAACAGCACCCGTTTTTGACTGGAAAACGCGGCGCGTCTTCCTCAAAGAGAGATGGGTTGATTTAAGCCAAGCTCCGAAAAGTTAGCGACGCGCAGAAGCGTTGGATGCGCGTGCAGGCTTCACTAAGGTTTTCATCCGATGTTGCGTAGCTGATGCGGAAAAATGGC
>MDTB01103065.1_pt1 | contig 15518 bp, 12 predicted proteins | sample 811161 | NCBI WGS metagenome assembly MDTB01 (sample SAMN05326650, study PRJNA326480) | marine metagenome | isolation source: seawater | place: Mediterranean Sea | collected 2009 | reverse complement strand
GGCTTAACCAAACCCTTAATAAGTTCCGCTATGACTATATAAGGATACGGCTAGTAACTCCACTGGTGCTCCCATGTGCCGATATTCATTTAGATGTGCCATTCCCCTGGACTATCATTTGTTTTACAGCCTCAAGTTTGTCATGGGTTTCTGACAAGGCTTTTACGCCAAAAGGTCGGCTAGTATAAGGTTACCGACTAACGTAGAAATTTACAAATGGTAACAGCTATCTATCAGGCGATGCACAACGAATAGGAAAAGGAACTGCTCTCATGCTACCTCCAAAACGCGGATATCCCGACCTGCACGATCATATCGAAGCTCTCCGCAAAGCAGATCTGTTGATCCAGATTGATGAGCCTATCAATAAAGACACCGAGATGCACCCGCTGGTACGCTGGCAATTCCGCGGAGGTATCGACGAAGCCAATCGCAAGGCATTCCTATTTACCAACATCACTGACAGTTTAGGCCGCAAATACGATATCCCGGTGGTAATCGGCGCGCTCGCAACCAATCCAGAAATCTATAAAATCGGTGTCGGCTGCGAACTCGATAGAATTGGAGAGACTTGGAACCACGCCATCGCTAATCCAATTAAACCGAACCGTGTAGATAACGCGCCTTGTCATGAGGTGTTTAAGACCGGCGATGATCTAATTGGGAAAAGCAACGGTTTAGATGGTCTTCCAATTCCGATTTCTACGCCGGGTTTCGATTCTGCCCCTTACCTAACTGCGACTAACGTAATTACCAAAGACCCAGAGACAGGCATCCAAAACTCCGGCACCTATCGTGCCGGCTTGAAAGCCTCCGACCGCATGGCCGTTCGGATGGTTGTTCGTCCCGGCGGCGCAGAAGGATATATACATTGGAAAAAATGGAGAGACCGTGGCCAACCCATGCCATGCGCCATCGTGATCGGCTGCCCGCCGGCGTTTAACTATATGTCACCACAGAAACTCAAGATGGGCTGCGATGAAATTGATGTTGCCGGCGGCCTGGTGGGTGAACCCATTAACGTTACCAAAGCTAAAACCGTAGATTTAGATGTACCAGCTGAATCTGAACTTGTAATTGAGGGTTTAATTTCAACGGAATATGTGGAACCCGAAGCCCCATTCGGCGAGTCCGCAGGCTACGTCGCATTGGAATCCTACAATATGATATTCCAAGTTACCGCAATCACACGGCGCAAAAATGCAGTCATTCCATCCATCATCAGCCAAGTCACGCCGAGTGAATCTTCGGTCATTAAACGCCTTGCATATGAGCCACTCTACCTAACTCATTTACGTGATAGCCTCGGCATACAAGGGGTGATCAAGGTTTCGTTACACGAGCCGCTCACCAATCTCCGCAAAGTTATTTTCGTCCAAATGGAGCGCGGCGCGGCATCTACCGAAGTTTGGCGCGCGCTCTATGGTTGCACGACTCTACAAAGCAACGTGGGTAAATTCATTATCGCTATTAACGACGATATCGATCCAGATAACGGGGATGCCGTTTTTTGGGCGATGTCCTATCGCTGTAATCCAATCTTAGATTGCCACATTTTAGAACATCGCGGCCATGGCCAGGGGCCCCGCGTTAAGCGCCCCATTGAGGACGATTCAACACTCCTGATCGACGCTACAATGAAGGGGCCAATGCCGCCGCTCGCCCTTCCTAAAAAGGAATACATGGAACACGCTAAGGACCTCTGGGAAAAATTTGGTTTGCCGCCATTAAAACCCGAAAATCCGTGGCACGGATACACCCTTGGTGACTGGTGTGACGAATGGGATGAAGCGGCAGAGCGGGCAGCAAATGGGCATTATTTGAAGAACGGAGAAATATCAAAACAGAAAATGGCAAAGGATATTTGGCCAGAAACGCCTATTCGATCTAATGAACTCAATCAAAAGGGCTAAAAGGCTGCAAAAAGTTCGAAAACGATAAGGGCAATTGCTAAAAAAATAAAAAGAAAATAGATACTTAATCGAGCCTCAGCTCAACCAACTTCAATTGAGCAAAGTTGACACGTCACTAAATTTCAGGCGGCGCAATTTTATCTCTCACCTCCAGACTGGATAAGCCAACATGAAAGATTTCACAACGGAAGTACCTGTAAACCTACCCGCGAACCAGCAAGACCCCAAATTCGGGTCGGACATCATGGTCGATATGATCCGAGAAATGGGTTTCGACTATGTGACACTCACTCCGGGCTCAACCTTCCGCGGCCTTCATGATTCCCTGGTCAATTACGGCCGCAACCATAAGCCGGAAATGATCCTGTGCGCGCATGAGGAAATAGCCGTTTCTATGGCTCACGGTTACGCAAAAATGACCAACAAGCCCGCCTGCGTCATTCTCCATAACCTGGTCGGTCTTCAGCACGCGATAATGTCATTCTGGAATGCCTTCGCAGACCGAGCGCCGATGCTGGTTATCGGCGGTTCCGGTCCTTTAGATCCGGCAGAGCGACGTCTAATCGATTGGCTACACGCAGCTAACAATCAATCAGAACTGATGCGCCCCTATACAAAATGGACTGACGAGCCTCCAACCCAACAAGGCACATTAAATTCACTGGCAAAAGCCTACCGCACCGCGGGCAATGCGCCTAAAGGCATTACCTATGTATCTATTGATGCGACAGTGCAAGAAGACGAACTCGACGAGGGTGTAAGCGTCCCTGACATGTCGCTTCCCCGCTACAAATCCTCTCCCCCGATTGCCGCCGCGCAAGAGAATATTGAATCCGCTGCCAATATGATTATGGATGCCAAATTACCACTAATTATTGGAGGCAGGTTTGGCAGGATCGCCGGCACGACCGAGCATCTTCAAGAGCTCGTCGAACTAACTGGCGCCGCTTATCAGGAAGGTAAAGACGTAGTCTGCATGCCAACCGACCATCCCCAAAATCTCACTGGTGGTTTCGGCCCCACAAAAGAAACTGAAATTCGCGGCGAGGCCGACTTGATCCTAATCATCGATAATCAAGACGTGGCGGACCTAACGGGTGAATACGGCAAAGCACGCGGCGGTGGTTATGGCTATATCGTAGAGGGTGACAACCCGCGAAAAGTTATTGATCTCTCGCTTAATGACCTTTCCATCGATAATTGGGCAGCCATTGGCGGTTCCCTTCCGCCGGTTGACCTGCACCTATTCGCCGACCCACTTTATGGAATGAAACAGCTTCTTGTTGAGCTTAAGAACCGGGCCGAAAAGAATCCTGAATGGCAGAAGAAGGCGCAGGCAAGCAGTAAAGCTATTGCAAAACGTCATGACGCTCTTCGGAAAATGCAAAAGGATGTTTTGGAAAAGAATTTTGATAATGACCCCATTTCGGTGCCTCGCCTTATCCATGAAGTGTGGGAGGCGGTTAAGGACAAGCCCTACGTTGTCGCTAACCGAAATTACCGTAGCTGGTACGAAGGTATCTGGAAATTTGACGGTTGCAATCAATATCTTGGCAATAACGCCGGTGGCGGCGTGGGCTATGGGCCCGGTGGCGTGGTTGGTTCGGCTTTAGCAGCACGCGATATGGGTCGCTTTACTGTCTGCATTATGGGCGACGGTGATTTTAGCATGAACCCCGCAGCCCTATGGACCGCAGTCCATTACAAAATCCCAGTATTAATCGTGCTGCACAATAATAATTCGTTCGGCAATGACGAGGAACACCAATCTAAGCTCGCTAAGTTCCGTGGACGACCACCAGAAAATGCCTGGATCGGCCAAAAGATGGTCGGACCGGACATAGATTTCGCCGGCACGGCACGTTCATTCGGTGCGACTGGCTATGGCCCGATCGATAATCCTAATGATATTGCGGCGAACCTAGAGACAGCGGTCGCAGATGTGGTGGCCGGCGGAGTTGCCTTAGTAGATATTCGCACAGCGTTGAACTAACCCGACGACAACCTTATAAATCTAAAGGACCCTATATACGGTTTGTCGACATTCTTTTTGAGGAGATTAGATCGTGAGTGAGTGGCAACAGGTAGCATCCGCAGCCGATATTAAGCCGGATGAACCCATTAAAGTACAAATCGGCGATGACGATATCGCACTTTACAATGTAGATAGTGAGATATTCGCCACCGCTAATATCTGCACTCATGCATTTGCATCCATGGCTGACGGTTTTCAAGAGGGTGATGAAATCGAGTGCCCGCTGCATGACGGTCGCTTCAACATCAAAACCGGCAAGGCACTCTGCCCACCTGTAGAGCAAGACCTGAAGACCTACCAAACGAAAGTCGAAGACGGCACCGTTTTCATTAAAGTATAGGAAACTTCGGCACTATGGCGGCTAATGAACACTTCGTCATCATCGGTGCAGGACACGCAGGCGGCGTCGCTGTGCAAGCTCTTCGCGGAGCTGGTCATAAAGGCCCAATAACGCTCATTGGAGATGAACTCCACCTCCCCTATGAGCGTCCCCCTCTTTCCAAAGAGTTACTGCAGTTGGGTAGTGGAGTTAGCTTTCGTTTGATGCGTGATGAAGCATATTACAAAGAGAATAACGTCACTTTAAAACTCGGCATTACGGCACTTGGCATAGAGGCTTCATCCCAGAGGATCTCTCTGTCGGACGGCAGTAATATCCCATACGATAAATTACTACTAACCACCGGTGGCTCGGTTCGCAAAGTCGATGTTCCAGGCGCTGATCTCAACGGCGTTCATTATTTAAGGACTATTGATGACAGCCGTGCTCTGGAGAAATCACTAAGAGAAGGCAGTAACCTTGTTGTGGTAGGTGGTGGCTTCATTGGTTTAGAAGTTGCAGCCAGCGCGCGAGCGCACGGTGTCGATGTAACCGTCCTTGAAGCTGCCCCCCAATTAATGGGACGCGCACTTCCTGCTGACATCGCCGCCGTCTTTTTGAACCTCCATGAAGAAAATAATGTCACCGTGTACCTAAATGACGGTCTCAAAGCCTTTAGCGGGATAAATCACGTGGCTAGTGTTGATGCGATGTCAGGAAAAAGCATCCCCGCCGACCTAGTCGTGGTAGGTGTAGGTATCATTCCTGAAACCCTACTCGCAAAATCGGCCTGCCTGGATATTGACAATGGTATTATAGTCGATGAATTTGCCCGCACGTCGGATCTAAACATCTTTGCTGCCGGCGATAATACCAACCACTTCAATCCATTACTAAACAGGCATCTCCGGCTTGAGACCTGGCAGAATGCTCAGAACCAAACAGTAGCGGCAGCAAAAAATATGTGCGGCGGCAACACGGTCTATGCAGAAACCCCGTGGGTGTGGTCCGATCAATACGACATAAATCTTCAGATTGCCGGACAACCCGCCGGCTGGAACGATCTGATTATCCGTGGCGATTTTCCCGGCCGTAATTTTATCGCCTTCCAATTTTCTCATGATAAAATTGAGGCAGTAATTGCGGTCAATCGCGCTCGAGAAATGCGCATCGCTCGACGCCTTATGGATGCAAACTCCTCCGTGAACATCGACGACCTCGCCAATGACAAAATATCCATGCGCGACATCCTAAAGTCCGCTACTAGTTGAACTTCAACCTCATCGGAGCAGCATGATGAACGTAGGTACGGTTTTAACATTACACACAACAAAAAACATGGCTGAGGTTATGAATGAGGCCTTGATCTTAAGATGCATTGCTGGGAAAGGCATCGACGGCGACCGGTATATGCTCGGCACTGGCACCTACTCGAAGAAGCCCGAACCAGGCCGGCAGCTCACTATCATAGAGAGTGAAAAATTAGAGGCACTGACAAAAGTTGGCCTTTACTGTACTTCAAGCCAATCGCGTCGCAATATCGTTTCACGCGGCATCTCCTTGAATGATCTTGTCGGAAAGGAAATCATTGTCGGTGAGGTGAAACTGATGGTCCACCGGTTGTGCCAACCATGCACCTATCTTGAAAAAAAACTCAAACAGCCCGGTTTGAAAGACGCGTTTTGGGATAAGGGCGGCGTAAAATGCGAAATCCTAACAGATGGCAATATCAAGCCAAACGATAAAATTCTGCCGCCTAGTTAGCTACTCCGCCGCCGATTGATCCTTAGATTTGCCATAGCGGTTCTTGACATAATCCTCGACTAGATCCTGGAACTCTTCAGCTATGTTAGCGCCGCGGAGCGTAAGTTTCTTTTCACCGTCTATAAAGACCGGGGCCGCTGGTTGTTCACCAGTACCCGGCAGACTGATGCCGATATCTGCATGTTTACTTTCGCCAGGGCCATTTACGATACAGCCCATAACCGCCAAATTTAGATCCTCGACACCGGGGTAGGAATCTCGCCATTCGGGCATCCGCTCGCGCACATACCCTTGAATTTTCCCAGCTAAAGATTGGAACACTGTGCTGGTAGTACGCCCGCAGCCGGGACATGCCGTCACTAATGGCATGAAAGACCTCAGGCCAATGGTTTGCAGAACCTCTTGAGCGACGGTAACTTCTTGTGTGCGATCTCCGCCCGGTTCCGGAGTAAGCGAAACACGGATCGTATCGCCGATCCCTTGCTGTAATAGAACTGCCAACGCAGCTGTTGAGGCAACAATACCTTTGGAGCCCATTCCGGCTTCAGTAAGTCCTAAATGTAAGGCGTAATCGCACCGATCAGCCAAGCTGAAATAGGCGGCCACCATCCCCTGTACTTCGCTTACCTTGCACGACAAGACCATCTTATCTTTAGACATACCCAAATCTTCTGCGCGCTGTGCGTTACTCAAAGCAGAGACCACCAACGCTTCATGGGTGATTTCGGCAGCAGGCCTAGGGTTTTCCGATTTGGCGTTTTCATCCATCATTTGAACTACGAGTTCCTGGTCGAGACTACCCCAATTAACGCCAATGCGAACTGGGCGATCAAACTTCATGGCCGTCTCAATCATAGTGGAAAACTGGCCATCTTTCTTTTCGCGGAAACCAACATTTCCAGGATTGATACGATATTTTGCTAACGCTTCAGCACAATCAGGATACTTGGTCAGCAATTGATGACCAATATAATGAAAATCACCAACAAGCGGGACGTCCAAACCCCATTTATCAAGCTTCTCACGAATATATGGGACCGCTTTGGCTGCTTCTTCTCGGTCAACCGTAATACGCACGATCTCAGAACCAGCGCGATGCAGATCCGCTACCTGCTGTGCGGTGCCATCTGCATCCGCGGTATCCGTGTTAGTCATGGACTGCACCACCACCGGTGCGTCACCACCTATGGTCACATTCCCGACCTTAACCGCGACACTTTTACGTCGCGAGGCAATTCCTGAATTTTTGGACATAAAGTTGGTCCTATCTAAACGTGTATACTGGCTGGCTTAGCGATAATAGCCATCTAACCATCTGTGAAGTTAAAAGTACGTTTCACCATTTTTCTATCCTATCAGATAGCGTAAAATCTTACACAATCGTAAATTAGTAGATGTGCCATGACTGATACAACAATGACAACTGCTGAGACCCCTTCTGGCAAGGCCGCGAAGGACGAAAACTTTCCTGTGGGATCCATATTCCTGCCGGCCGAGTTACGCCCACATGTGGCGGTATTTTATGCTTATGCGCGCACGATCGACGATATCGCTGATAATCCGGACTTGGCACCAGAAGAAAAGGTCAAACGCCTGGACCGCTTCGATCAAGCCTTACTCGGCGAAAATACTGACCCGGCATATGAAAAAGCCCACGCCATCCGCATGAGTCTTTCCGAATGTGACGTTACCATTCAGCATTGTCGGGATCTGATCACTGCATTCAAACAGGATGCGGTAAAGCTGCGCTATGACGATTGGCCCGATCTTATCAATTACTGCATGTATTCCGCCGCGCCAGTTGGGCGCTATTTGCTTGATATACACGGCGAAGACCCGTCCGGTTATCTTGCAAGCGATGCACTCTGCAATGCGCTGCAAGTTTTAAATCATCTGCAAGATTGCCAAGACGACTATCGGGAGATGAACCGCGTCTACCTGCCCCAGGATTGGATGTTAGCTGCGAATGAAACTGTAGAAGCACTTAGACAATCAGCAACTTCAGCCGGCCTTCGTGAGGTTATAGAGCAATGCTTGGACGGCACTGATGAGCTCTTGTTGCTCGCGGATCAATTACCTGGCAAACTTAAAAGCCGAAGATTGGCCATGGAATCCGCGACGATACTAAAAATTGCTCATAAATTATCCGCTGAACTGCGCGGACGAGACCCCATCTCCGAGCGGGTTCAGCTAACAAAACTCCAGTTTATCGCGTGTTGTATCCGTGGATGCTGGCAAGGCCTTTTCCGCTACTAATACACCCTGGCACCCGGCAAGCGCACAAACCAGAGCGGAGCCGATATCACTATTTCTTGAATGCAAGTCCCCCTAAACTTTAATTTTTACATCTCTAAAGTCCTAAAACTATTGCCCACGAGCTCGGAAACAGCTATCTCCGCAGGTGATTTTCCGTGTTAACCTGATAGAATGACGGGAAATGCGCGCTTTAAGCGGAAATAAACACGGTTACCCTGTGTTTGTTTTTAGGGCTTAGGCATAATTCGAGGACGCTATGTCCCGAACGTGGGAGCAAATATTGTGGCTGTAGAAACGCCGTTACTAGACCGTATAAAATTTCCTTCGGATTTGCGTGAATTTCCGGAAGAAAATCTTCGTCAAATTGCTGATGAATTGCGCGCTGAATTGATCGACGCTGTTTCCCAAACTGGCGGTCATCTAGGTGCCAGCTTGGGGGTTGTAGAGCTAACTACTGCCATCCACTATGTATTTAATACTCCCGATGATATTTTGATCTGGGATGTCGGTCACCAATGCTACCCTCATAAGATTTTGACTGGACGCCGCGACCGAATTCGTACGATTCGCCAAAAAAACGGCCTTTCCGGCTTTACAAAACGATCTGAGAGTGAGTACGACCCGTTCGGCGCAGCACATTCCTCTACGTCAATTTCGGCAGGACTGGGATTCGCTCAAGCTCGCGACTTCTCTGGTAAGAACAACGACGTCGTTGCTGTTATCGGTGACGGCTCTATGACTGCTGGTATGGCCTATGAAGCCATGAACAATGCGGGTGCTAATGGTAACCGCATGATTGTTGTATTGAACGATAACGAGATGTCTATCGCACCGCCCGTAGGTGCCTTAAATAACTATCTATCGCGTCTACTATCCTCGAAACAATATCGCGGTTTGCGCGAGCTTGGTCGTGATATTGCTGAAAAACTGCCCCACCCGATTGAAATGGCGGCTAAGCGTGCTGAAGAATATGCGCGAGGCATGTTTACCGGCGGCACACTTTTTGAAGAATTAGGATTCTATTATGTGGGGCCCATTGATGGCCATAATCTTGACCATCTTATCCCAGTCCTAAAAAATCTAAAAGAATCCGAATTACCTGGGCCTGTGTTGCTCCATGCGGTTACTATCAAAGGTAAAGGCTACGAACCCGCCGAGAAGAGTACGCACCGCTATCACGGTGTTGCCAGTTTTGATATCAACAGTGGTGAGCAAAATAAAGGCACGTCGAATGCACCTGCCTACACAAAGGTATTCGCTGAAAGCCTTATTAAACACGCAAATATTGATGACAAGGTGGTGGGTCTAACTGGTGCAATGCCTGACGGTACCGGCATGGATTTGTTTGAGAAAGTTCACCCTGACCGTATGTTCGATGTGGGAATCGCAGAACAGCATGCGGTCACTTTTGCCGCGGGCATGGCTGCCGACGGCTATAAACCATTTGCAGCTATTTATTCAACATTCTTGCAACGAGCCTACGATCAAATTGTCCATGATGTTGCTATTCAGAATTTACCAGTGCGTTTTGCGATTGACCGAGCGGGCTTGGTCGGCGCAGATGGTCAAACGCACGCAGGCTCATTCGACGTCGCCTATCTCGGGTGCTTGCCTAATTTCATTTTGATGGCATGCGCGGATGAAGCAGAGCTTTGTCACATGGTGGCAACTGCTGTCGCCTATGATGAAGGGCCTTGTGCTTTCCGTTTTCCGCGCGGTGAATCTGTCGGGGTAGATATGCCGGAAATTGGCGATATATTAGAGATCGGCAAAGGTCGTATTATTCAGGAAGGTAGCAAAGTCGCAATCCTATCTTATGGCGGCCGCATGGTTGAGGTTATGAAGGCCGCGGACGAACTCGCCGCCAAGGGACTTCCCACTACCGTGGCAGATGCGCGCTTTGCGAAACCGTTGGATACAGATTTGGTGGAACGACTTGCCAAGGAGCATGAGGTGCTTATTACCATCGAAGAGGGTTCGATAGGCGGGTTTGCTGCTCGTGTAATGGATCATCTGATCCGCAATGACAAAATCGTTCCCGGCCTAAAGATTCGTCCAATGACCCTGCCCGATAAGTTCCAAAATCAAGCGAGCCCATTCGATATGTACAGTGAAGCCAAGCTTAACGCTCCCGATATCACGGCGACTGCGCTAGAAGCACTCGGCATAAACGCCGCGTTGGAAGAATCCAAAAGCGCTTAACTCTATAAAGGTTTCTTAAAGGGTATTATCGTGTCGGACACTCCTATTCCTTCCGACGACCTAGTAGACGCTTGGAGACATGTGCACCGCGTCGTCGAAGCATCGGGTTCATCTTTTATCAGTGGTATGAAAGTGCTGCCGGAACCGCGACGCAAAGCGATGTATGCTATCTACGCATTTTGCCGCGAAGTTGACGATATAGCTGATGATACTTTGCCTTATGCAGAAAAGAAAAACGGTCTTACGGATTGGCGAACGGAAATAGATTTGCTCTACGCTGGAACACCAACCAAGCCAACCGCCCGCGCACTACTTGGTCCTATTCAAGATTATGATCTGCAAAAGAAGGACTTCGTCGCACTGATAGACGGTATGGATATGGACGCTCAGGATGATTTGCGCGCCCCGTCTATGGACGAACTGAAGCTCTACTGTGCAAGGGTTGCAGGTGCGGTTGGCCTCCTGTCTGTTCGAGTATTCGGTGAAACCAGCCAGGCTCGGGACACGGTTGCCTTATCGCTTGGACAAGCCCTACAGTTCACGAATATATTGAGAGATATGCGCGAAGATGCCGACCGGGGACGGCTTTATCTTCCGAGTGATTTATTAAAAAAGTATCAGATCGATAGCGTTGATCCCGAAACAGTCTTGGAACATCCTAACATCGTTGCCCTCTGCGATGAGCTTGCCGACATGGCCGAGCAAAGTTTCGCGGACGCGGTTATAGCGATGTTTGATTGCTCGAAAAAGGCCATGCGCCCAGCTATCGTAATGATGCATGTCTATCACGCTATCCTAGACCAGTTGCGTGCACGTGGTTGGAGCCGATTAAACGAACCGGTTAAAGTATCCAAAGTTCAAAAAATTTGGATAGCCGTTCGCTACGGCCTTTTTTAATTAGAGATGGCAACCATCCACATTGTAGGCGCTGGTGTAGCGGGTTTGTCTGCGGCAGTATCACTGACTTACGCCGGTCGCAAAACAGTCCTCTATGAATCGTCGAACCATGCCGGCGGACGGTGCCGTTCATTTCACGACACGACCCTCGACCGCATGATTGATAACGGCAATCACTTATTGCTCAGCGGCAATACAGCCGTAATGAACTATCTACGGATCATCGGTGCGGAAAATAGTTTGGTCGGCCCTGAAAACCCAGCTTTCCATTTTTTCGACCTAACCACATTAGAACGGTGGTGCGTTAGGCCTAATTTGGGCCGCTTCCCTTGGTGGATTTTCTCGAAGAAAAATCGCGTCCCAGGAAGCAGTGCCATAGACTATCTGGAAGCAATAAAACTCGCTACGGCAACCCCCGAAACACTTGTGACTGAAGTATTCAAACCTCAGGGCCCACTGTTTAAACGCTACTGGGAACCACTCGCCGTTTCCGTATTAAACACCCCTGCCGATGAGGCTGCAGCAAAATTATTGTGGCCGGTTCTGCTTGAAACGTTTGGACGCGGCGGGAAATATTCCCGGCCACTGATTGCCAAAATCGGTCTATCTAATAGCTTCATAGACCCCGCACTTTCATATTTGGGGAATGCGGGTGCAAAAATTCAATTCGGTGCCCGTCTTCGTAGTGTAAGAAAATCGAAAGATGGATGTACCCTATCTGCGTTGAATTTCACTGATGGAGATGTCGAACTTGGAAACGATGATACGGTAATTCTAGCACTCCCTGCCCCAGTGCTTGGAGATATTTTAAAAGGCATGCCGTCCCCACAATTGCATTACCCAATCGTAAATGTGCATTTCCGCCTCAACGCCCCTCTAGATTCTGAAGAAGCTATAAACTTTATGGGCGTCGTGGGGGGAACCGTAGATTGGCTGTTTGTTAGAGATGACATCATCTCTGTTACCGTGAGTGCTGCGAGAGATTTAGCAGAAAAATCGACATCGGAGATCATCGCGCTCACTTGGTCAGATATTTCAAAAGCACTTCGATTAGGCGAATCACCGCCCAAATTAGCCCGCGTTGTGAAAGAAAAACGAGCTACTTTCGCGCAAACTCCGCAATCATTGCCGCTACGCGCCAAAACAAATACTGATTCGAAAAACCTTAAATTAGCTGGAGATTGGACAAATACTGGCCTCCCGGCGACCATTGAAGGCGCTATCAGGTCGGGAAAAGCCGCTGCAAAGGCGATTTTGAGCAATAATTGTTAGAAATCTAGTATTCCGGCTCCTTGACGACATAAATGTTGCTGTAAGGATACATACTGCCAACTTTGAATTTGTTGGCTTAGCAAGTCCTTGACATGCTATGGCTCAATCCCAAATAAAGGCGCATAATTAATCTCGCTCGTATAATAACTTAGTCGATTATGTTCTATGACTTCAATTTCTGACGCATTGCCTGCGGGCGGTCTTGTTAAGGACCGAACGCGCACAAAAGAGGACTCATTCGATCAACAACTCAACGTTGTGATTGAAGAGTCTTCGCGTGGCTTGCGTGAGATGCAGGATACAGATGGCCATTGGGTATTCGAACTTGAAGCCGACGCCACAATTCCTTCAGAGTATATCTTACTGAAGCACTTTATCGATGAGATAGATCCAGTGCTCGAGCAGAAAATTTCTGTGTATCTGCGGGAATGTCAAGGGGATCACGGTGGATGGCCACTTTTTTATGATGGTGACTTTAACCTTAGTGCCAGTGTCAAAGCTTATTTCGCACTAAAGCTAGCAGGTGATGATATCAACGCGCCGCACATGGAACGCGCAAGAATGGCCATTTTGGCTGCTGGTGGCGCTGCTAAATGTAATGTCTTTACCCGCATAACCCTCGCACTTTTTGGTCAGGTCCCCTGGCGCGCAGTGCCTGTGATGCCAATCGAAATAATGCATCTGCCCAAATGGTTCTTTTTTCATCTTTCCAAGATTTCCTATTGGTCGCGTACAGTCATAGTGCCATTGCTAATTTTGATGACCTTGAAACCTAAGGCCATTAATCCAGGTAAAATTAATATTAGGGAATTGTTTGAAATACCGCCGGAAAGCGAGAAGCACTATCTCACGAATTCCACGGGTACCTGGGCAGGCGAGTTTTTCCTATTTTTTGACAAAGTCTTACGACAGATCGAACCTTATATGCCCCGACGCCCCCGAGCTAGAGCCATAAAGAAGGCATTAACCTTTGTCGCAGAACGCCTAAACGGTGAGGACGGACTGGGTGGTATTTTTCCAGCCATGGCCAATACCGTTATGGCTTTCCATACGCTTGAATATGCTAAAGACGATGAAGATTTTATTACCGCAAAGGCCGCAATCGAGAAACTGTTGGTCGTTGAAGATAACAAAGCATACTGCCAACCATGCCTATCCCCCATCTGGGATACAGCTCTGGCGGCACAAGCATTGCTGGAAGTCGGAGACAATAAAAGTACTACTGCGGCACATTCTTCTTTGAAATGGCTTAAGGATCGGCAGGTCCTCGATGTAGCCGGCGATTGGGCTGATAACCGTCCGGACCTACGTCCCGGTGGCTGGGCATTCCAATTTTGGAATAACCACTACCCCGATGTTGATGATTCTGCCGTCGCTGCCATGTCAATCGAACGTGCGAAGGATCCAGAGTTTAAAGAGTGTTTAGAACGTGCGGCTGAATGGATCATTGGCATGCAGAGTAAAAACGGTGGTTGGGGTTCATTCGATGCAGATAATACGCATTATTCTCTAAATCATATTCCGTTTGCGGACCATGGCGCCTTACTCGATCCACCGACCGTAGACGTTTCAGCTAGATGCATTGGAATGCTAGCTCAGTTGGGCTACGGGCCCGAAAGTGAACCCATTCGTCGGGGTATCGAATTTATTAAGAGCGAACAAGAAGAGGACGGCTCTTGGTTTGGCCGCTGGGGCACTAATTATGTGTACGGAACCTGGTCAGCGCTTTGCGCATTAAATGCTGTCGGCGAGGATATGCAGGCGCCTTATATCCGTAAGGCGGTCGAATGGCTGAAATCTCGGCAACACTTTGACGGTGGTTGGGGCGAAGATGGCGCAAGCTACTGGGATAATCAAAAAGATGTCTGCAAGGCTAGTACACCGTCTCAAACATCCTGGGCACTACTTGGGCTAATGGCCACAGGTGATGTCGACGATGATTCAGTTAAACGAGGCGCTGAATATTTGGTTAAAGCACCGCGCACAGGCGCCAAGTGGGATGAAGAGTATTATAACGCCGTCGGCTTTCCGAAGGTCTTCTACCTCCGCTATCACGGCTACAGCGTATTCTTCCCGATCTGGGCCCTCAGCCGCTATAGGAATCTACGCGATTCTAACAGTAAAACAACGCCCTACGGCATTTGAAGCCAGTCGCTCTCATTACCGGAATGCAGACGGAAGCGCAATGTCTCGACGCGCTGACTAGATACTTGCCGCTCGAGCAAAGACCTTATATTCATTGCGCCGGCCCCGGCCCTGTGCGGGCTACCATTGCTTGTCAGTATATTGAACAACGGATCATTAGCGGCATTGTCAGTATTGGTGTCGCAGGTGGGCTAGATCCAGAACTGGTGGCCGGCACACTCCTCGTGCCGGCGGCGATCATCAATAGTGACCATCAATTGATGGAAACAAACGCGAACTGGTGTGCAAATTTTTCAGCAGCACTGCCCTCCAAACCTCCGTCTACCCTTCAGATAGGAACAGACGTTGCGATAACCAATTCAAAGGAGAAAGAAAGACTTTTCCGGGAATACAAAGCGCATGCGGTGGATATGGAAAGTCATATTCTCGGGGAATATGCAAAAGAACGAGGCGTACCCTTCATCGTGATACGAAGTGTGGCCGACACCGCAAAGGATACTATTCCAGAGGCCGCATTAGCGGGTTTAGGCGTAACAGGCAACATTCGGCCGTTACAGGTTATTCGGCAGTTGTTACCCAATCCAAAGCAAATACCTGCGGTTCTCAAACTCGCGAGAGGAAACGTGGCAGCGATAAATGCTTTGAAAAAAATTCCAAGAACAGCAATAGAAGTACTCTGCCGGGTAAGAGCCGCTAGCTAAGCAGCCTGAACATT
>MDTB01094966.1_pt1 | contig 15518 bp, 12 predicted proteins | sample 811161 | NCBI WGS metagenome assembly MDTB01 (sample SAMN05326650, study PRJNA326480) | marine metagenome | isolation source: seawater | place: Mediterranean Sea | collected 2009 | reverse complement strand
TTTTGATTTAAATTATTCAATTTAAGTGTAACCAATCTTGTATTTTTATTAGAAAAATTTTCCATTATGATTGGTATTTCATTTTTTATAATTGCGTAGAAATATCTAAAAGGACTATCATATGTCCATCTATGGTCTTTTTTTAAATGTAACGAAAATTTAAATTTTTTATTTGAATTAATATCCAAAAAAAAAGGTTTATAATTTTGATTAAATTGTTTCTTAAAATATTTATTAAAATTATAAACACTTTGACTAATTTTAAAAATTTTTTTGTAACGATATTTAGTAATATTGCCTGAAAATTTTATTTTATTTTCTGTGGAATAATTTTTTTTTATTTTTGGCAATATTGGGGTCAATTCAATTGAGTCTATTTTATAATGTTTTTTAAGTTTTTTTTTAATTTCTGGATGAGCTACTAAAAATAAATCAACATGAGGAATTAATTTTTCTAAATTTTTTCTTCTTCGATGCATATTTAAATTTTCAATATTTTTATTAAAGGATATATGAAATATTTTTCTTAGAGAGAAAAAAAAAATTCCTAAATTATTCTTGATCAATAATTTTATTTTTAAAGGAAACCCAAAATTAAATAATTTTAAAAAGTAAACAAAGATATTAAATTGTTTATTTATTATTGAAATCTTTGTATCTTGATTTAGTCCATCTTTTTCAAAAAATTCCGTTAATAAGAGTATAATTTTGATTTTTTTTTTTTCTTTTAATTTTATTATTTTTCCAACATCATTTTCATAAAAATTTTCGATAAATATTTGTGTAGTATTTTTTTTAATTTTTTTTGATACAATAATTTTTTTTCCAAAATAAAATTTAATAATTTGAATTATTTGTTTTACAGCTTGAACATCTTTAAAGTTTAAAAGATTTATATTAATTGTCATATAATATATATAAAGATAAATTAATATTTTATTTTAAACAATTATTAAACAAATGAAAAAAAATTTTTTTGTAATATCAAAAACACCTTTAAGGATTAGTTTGTTTGGTGGAGGTACTGACTTTCCTTACTTTTTCAAAAAAAAATTAAGTAATGTAATTAATTTTACAATCGATAAATTTTGTTACGTAACAATTAAAGATCATCACATTCAACCATTTAGTGAAAGATTTAGATTAAATTATTCTGAAGTCGAAAATATTGAGTCCATATATAAAATAAAAAATAAAATTATTAAGAATACGTTATTAAAAAAAAAAATGAATTATCCATTATATATATCAGTTATAAGTGATATTCCTGCGGGGACAGGTATGGGTTCCTCTAGTTCTTTTTGCGTTGGATTATTAAATTGTCTTAATGATATAAAAGAAAAACCTAATAAAAAATTTTACAATGCATTAGAGGCAACAAATATAGAAATTAATATGTGTAAAGAACCTATTGGTTTTCAAGATCAATTTGCAGCATCATATGGAGGCTTTAATCATTTTATATTTAACAAAAAAAATTTTAAGGTTAATAACTTAGTTAAGTACAACAAATATCTTCAATTAATTATTGATAGATCAGTTTTGCTATGGACAGGTGTGTCTAGATCAGCCTCAAAAATATTAAAAGATCAAAAAAAAAATTTAAATAACAATTATTCTAATCTAGAAAAAATGAATAATCTTTCTCTAGAATTTCTAAATATTTTAGAAAATTTTTCATATAAAAACTTTATAAGTTTAATGAATAAAAATACTGAATTAAAATATTCACTATCAAATATGATTTTTAATAAAGAATATGAGAAATTAATTAAAAATGATAAGAAAATAATTGCATCTAAGATTTTGGGCGCAGGTGGAGGCGGTTTTATTTTATGTTTTTTTAAAGATAAAAAAAATAAAAATTTGTTTTTAAAAGAAAATCGAAATGCATTAAAATATGATTTTTATAAGCAAGGTTCAAAAATTATAAAAAATATTTAGCTTTTATTTTCTTTAAAAAAATATAGTTATACTAGCATGAAAAAAAACATATTAGTTACCGGTGCCCAAGGTTATATAGGTACTGTTCTTTTACCTAAGTTAAACAAAAAATATAATGTATTTGCTTATGACGCAGGATATTTTAAAAATTGTTTATTAGAAAAGTATCAAGATCCTGTAAAAGTTAAAAACTTAAAATTAAAAGATTTTAAATTACATTCTTTTAAAAATATTTATGCTGTAATTCATTTAGGTGCAATTAGCAACGATCCCTCTGGAAAATTAAATCCTAAATTGACACTAGATACAAACTTCAAACAAACAGTTAGAATTGCTAAATTGGCAAAAAAAGCAGGGGTAAAACGTTTTTTATTTTCATCATCCTGTATAATGTATGGGAGCAGGACTAGTAAAAAGGTTTCAGAAAAATCACCATTAAAACCAAATACAGTTTATGCTAAATCAAAGGTGCTTGCCGAAAATAAACTTAGATCTATGGCAGATGAAAATTTTTCTCCAATATACATTAGAAATGGAACAGTTTATGGATATTCTCCAAGAATGAGATTTGATACAGTTTTAAATGATTTTATTCTTCAATATTATTTAAATAAAAAAATTAAAATTCTTAGCAAAGGTACTCAATACAGACCTGTAGTTCATGTTGATGATGTTGCTAATAGTTTTTTAAGTTATTTAGAAGCTCCATATAATAAAATTCACAATCAATCCTTTAATAATGGTAATGATAAATCGAATTTTCAAATAAAAGATTTAGCAAAATTTGTGGTAGGCAAAAATGACTTTTTACTTGAAATTTTAAATATTTCTGGTCATGATAATAGATCATATATTGCTAGCTTTAAAAAATTAAATAAAATATTACCTAAAATTAAATTTAATCGAAATCATAAAAAAGAAGTGGAAAAAATACTGAATATTTTTAAAAGAAAAAAACTAAAAACTGGATTACTTAAAAGTGGGAAATTTATTAGAATGAGGTGGTTGGAAAGAATTATAAAAAGACAAAATCTTAATTCTTAGATAAATATTTTGATTATGATAAACAAAATTTTTTTATATGAAAATCCTAATTTTTTAAAACTTCTTTTCTTATCTTGGAAAAATAGAAATTTTTGGCTGAAATTACCATACCTAGATATAAAATTAAAATATAGACGAACAAAACTTGGTCCAGTATGGCATGTACTTACAATTCTTTTAACTATATCTCTTATGTCAATACTGTGGTCTATAATCTTTAATTTTAATATTAAAGAATATTTGCCAAGATTATATTTTGGTATGACTACTTGGAGCTTTGTGGTTGCTATGACAGTTAGCTCGACCACCCTATTTAATAAAGATTATTCTTCTTTAATAAATACAATAAATGTAAATTTATTTGATATAACAATAAGACATTATTTTCTAACACTTCTAAATTATTTACATTATTTACCTCTGGCAATTATTTTTTATATTTTTTTAGATATAAATCTTAATATAAATATTATTTGGTTTTTTATTGGAATTTTTTTAGTAATGATAAATTTCATTTGGATATCATTTTTTTTTGCTGCTATTTCATCAAGATTTCGTGATGTAATCCCTTTAACTCAGGCAATAATGACTGCGGCACCACTTATGACGCCTATATTATGGAAAAAAGAACAATTAGGAGAATATGCGAATTTGGTTTATCTCAATCCATTTACTTTCTTTGTTGAAGCTATTAGAGATCCATTAATTGGTATTTTTCCAGGTTTTAAAGTTTATTTTGGTTTAATGCTAATGTTTATTTTTGGAATAACAATTACTCAAATATTTATAAAAAAAAAATATAGTAATATTGTTTTTTGGTCTAACTAATGTCCGAATTAAAATTAGAAAATATTTATTTAAATTATCCAATTTATAATGCCAGAAATTTACAATTAAGAAAAAAAATTTTTGATAAAATTGAAAATAACCAAAATATTTCATATGTTGATGCTTTAAATAATGTTTCGATTGATCTTAAAGATGGAGACAGAGTTTCTATTATAGGTCCTAATGGTGCTGGAAAATCAACTTTATTAAAAGTTGCAGCAGGAATATATCCACCAACTAAAGGATTAGTAAAATGTTCTGAAATTCCTTATACGATATTAGATATAAGTATGGGGCTTATGGATGATGCTGACGGAATAGAAAATATTTATTATGTTTCCTATTTAAGAGGATTTTCTGATGAATTTATAAATAATAAAATAGACTGGATTATTGAATTTTCTGGTTTAAAGAATGCAATAAATCGTGAAATCAGAACATATTCGTCTGGTATGAAAGTTAGACTGGCGGTTTCAATACTTTTAAGCCAAGATCCAAAAATAATTATATTAGATGAATTTTTTGGTGCAGGCGATAAAAATTTCCAAGATAAATGTGCAGATAGATTAGAAAAAATTATATCTAAGTCTGGTTTGGTTTTATTTGCTTCACACGATGAAGGTTTAGTTAAAAAAATAAGTACCAAAATTATACACATGGACAAGGGGAAAATAGTAAAAATAGATAATAATTAATGAAAAATAGATTTAGTTTAGAAAAAACTTTGATAAATGGTGTCTACAAAATCAAATATAAACAACTTAAAGATAATAGAGGCTATTTCCAAAGGCTTTTTTGTTCTAAATTATTTAAAAAATTAAAACTACCAACTAAAATTGTTAATATTAATAACTCTCTAAGTAAAAAAAAAGGTACAGTGAGAGGGCTACATTATCAAATCAATCCTTTTCAAGAAGATAAAATTATTAAATGTATCAAAGGTAGCGTTGATAATTATATTTTGGATTTAAGAAAAAAATCAAAAACATATAAAAAATTAGTAAGAATAAATTTAAGTGAAAAAAAAAATTATATGAGTTTAATTCCTAAAGGCTGTGCTAACGGAATACAAACATTAAAAAATAATACGGAAATTATTTATTTCACAACAAACTTTTACTCTAATAAACACGAAAGAGGTGTGAATATTTTGGATAAAAAGTTAAATATTAAATTTAGAACTAATATAACTGTAATGTCAAAAAAAGATAAAAACTGGAAAAAACTTTGAAATTTATAAGAAAATTAAATGCAAACAATAATAATTAATGGTGTTACATCTTTTACAGGATATTGGATATCTAAGATATTAATTGATAGCAAAAAATATAAAATAATAACAATATTAAATAATAAAAAAAAAAATTATATAGATTTAAAAAAAAAAAGATTAAATAAATTAAAGCCGTTTAAAGAATATGATGATGCAAAATTTGGATCAAAAAAATACCAAGAAATATTGAATAATTATAAAAATTTTACCTACATACATCATTCCGCATATACCAAAAATTATAATTATAATTTTAATATAAATAAAGCTATATCTGAAAATTTAAAATCATTAAATGAAATTTTTAAAATTTTAAAAAATAATAATTGTAAGGAAATTATTTTAACAGAATCATACCATCAAAAATTTAATAAATATAAAAATTATAGTTTATATGCAAAATCTAAATATTTAACATCTAGAGCTTTTGAAAAATTTTCAAAAAAATATAAAATAAAATTAAGAAAAAATAGAATTGCTAACCCTTTTGGACCTTTAGAAGAAAAAAGATTTCTTTACTATATTATTTCTAAATGGAAAAAAAATGAAAGTGTATTGATTAAAAGTCCAAATGATAAGAATGATTTTGTTCCTGTAGATATACTTGCAAAAAATTTTCTTAATTTTTTAAAATCGAAAAAAAAAATTTTAAATGTTAGTGGATTATATTTATCAAACTATCAATTTGCACTTATTATAAAAAAAAATTTAGAAAAATTACTTAAAAAAAAATTAATTATAAAAAAAACAAATTTATCAAAAAGTTTTGATAGAAAAAATTCAAATAATTCAATTAGTTATAATATATGTTTAAATAGCCTAAAAAATTATTTGGCTTATTGTATAAAAGAGTATTAATTATTTAATATCATTTATATAACTAATATTTTTTATTAATTGTTTTGGTTCACTTACACCACAAATTATAGAATTAATTGATTTTTTTTTTAATATTTCTTTGAAGGTGCTATGAATAGGATGAAGATTGCTTAATTGCATGTATTTTGTCTTTGAAATATAATCATTTTCATTAATATTTATCTTTTTAAACGTAAATGTTTTTTTATTAGATTGACTAAAATCTAATTTTTTTTTCGTCAAAATGCCTTTAGCTAAAGTTCCTCTAGTTACTATGCCAATGTCATTCTTTATTGAATTTTTTAATAGAATTTTTTGACCAATTGTAAAAATCGGATTATAAACCAATTGTATAACCTTTATATTAAGCTCTTTTAAATATTTAAAATCTGAATTTTTAAATTTTTTTAACTCATCAAAAGACAACGAATAACCCAAATATTTAATTTTTCCTTTTATTACTTGTTTATTAAGATAGTCCCATAACTTTAAATTTAAGAATTGTTTTTTTGTTCCAGAGTGAAAATAATATAAATCTATATATTCTGTATTTAGTCTCCTCAGAGAACTTTCTAAATTAAACTCTATTTTATCGAAGCCATAACCATTTAGTTGACCAAATTTAGTAGCGATAGTCCATTTATCTCTTTGATTAATTTTTATAAATTTTCCAATATTTTTTTCTATTAAACCTTTTTGATACGAATCAGCTGTATCAATAAATTGAAATTTATTTTTTTTACAAATATCTAAAATTTTAAAAAATTTTTTTTTTTCAAATTTTTTTGACCACTTATCTGATACTTGAAAAGTACCCACACAAAGTTTTGGAACTTTTAATTTAGTTCCTCTTAAATTTACTTTTTTCATCCTAAAGATCTCAAATTTCTATCTACTTTTTTCATTTTAATTAAGTATTGAATTTTATTTAATCTATAAAAGTTTTTGTTATTAAGTTTAGTTTTTGTTAATTTTTTTTTAATAAAAATATTTAAATTTTTTTTTATTTTTTTTTCTAAATCATTTCTAAATACTAGTTTTAAGTTTTTTTTTATTTTATTAAAATTAACTCTATATGACCTTTTGTCTTTTTGATTTTTTATTAATTCATCTTGATGTATAAGCTTTTGATTATCTTTTTTTTTTAAACTTATAGTGGCACCAGTTATCTTACATATCTTTTTTGCTATTTCTAGAATACTAAAATTATAATAATTATTTCCAACATTAAAAATTTCAAATTTTGTATTTTTAAAATTTATTAATTTATAAAAAATTTCACATAAATCATTAATTTCAATAAAAGGTCTAACAGCTAATCCATTAGAATTTAGAACAATTTTTTTTTCTGTAGTAACCATTCCCATAAACATGTTTATTACTAAATCAAATCTCATTGAAGGTGAAAATCCAAATACTGTAGCTATTCTTAAAATAATAGGATTAAATTTTTTATTTTTTTTTGACATTTTTTTCAATATTTTTTCAATTTCAATTTTATTTTTTGAATAATATGTTAGCGGGTTTGGTTCAGTTTTTTCATTTGCTGTTTTATCTTTTAAAAAACCGTATACTGAGCATGAGGAAGGAAATATAAACTTTTTATCTAAATGCATACATTTATTAGCAAGTTCTTTTGTATATTGGGTCGTAATATCATAAAATTTTTTTTTGTCTTTTTTATTCACGGGATTGTTTGACATAGCTGCCAAACATATTATCACATCAAATTTTTTTATATATTCGCTACTGATATCTCTGATATCAATTTTTTTGTAAGGAGTTTTGTCTTTAGAATAACTGACATTACCATATAACCTATTGTCTATCCCACTTACCTTAATATTTTTCTTTTTTGATAAATGTTTTGTTAATGCTGATCCTAAATAACCTTGACTGCCTACGATTAATATTTTTTTCATTTTAAATAAATTTATTTATATAGGTTTATTGTTATTATATATTATGTTTATGCTAATCAATTAATATCCTATGAAATTTCTGCTTTATTACAATCGTTATGAACCTTTTTTTAAACGTTATAAAGTTGAAAATAAATTTTTGCGTATTTTTTTAAAAATAATTAATTTTCAATATTTAATATTTTTTCTTCTTAATACAATATTTGAATTTTATTTAAAAATAATCACAAAAAATTTAGTAAAGAAAATTGTAGTAAGAAGTTTAAAAAAGAAAATAAAATACAAATTAAATTATCCAGAGAAAACGAGAATTAATTATGAATTAAGTATAGCAATACCCTGTTATTCAAGAACAAAAAATATTCCAATTTTACTTGATAAAGCTTTAGAGAAATTAAGTAACGCACTCGAAATTACTAATATAAATTATGAAGTTTGTATCTTTGATAATTGTAGTGAATTCTCAATTAAGGAAATAATAAAAAAATATAAGCATTTAAAAATAAAATACGAAAGAAGCGACACTTTTCTTCAGCCAAATTTAAGTTGGTTTAATGCAGTAAAAATGACTTCTGGAAACTATGTTCACATACATTCTTGTGATGATGAAGTTGATACAAACTTTTATATAAATTTTGAAAATATTTTAAAAATTCAATCAGCAGAGTTAATATATGTGAGAGCAAAAATTTTACAGGACAGTAAATATTCTACAGCAACATTTAATTGGATTTGGAATTGGCCAGAAACTCAAAATTGTTTTTATTCACCAAAACTAGGATGGATTAAACATCCCATGCCTTCGAGTTCGTGGATATGTAAAAGAGAATTTTATGAAAATAAAGGAGTTACAGGAAAATGGATACAAGGTCTAGATTTAGATTTAGCTATTAGACTTTCTTTGTTTATTAAAAAAGCTTATTTTTCTTATGATAGTTTTTTATATTACAGAAATCATAATGACTCTGGTAACAATCTAGATAATCCAAAAAATATAAAAGAATTTTGTTGGAATATTTTTAAAATTGGCTCAGTTTTTAATCATTTAGATTATAAAAAATCTTCAACACAAATTAATGATATTATTTATAATTACATAAAACACTATGCATTGCTTCATTCAATCTTTCCAAGATTAAGAGCTGATACTAAGGAAAGTCACTCTTTACACCATAGATTAATTAAATTTAAATACTTTAATAGATATTTTAAATTCATCTTTAGACAAGTAAATAAAAAAGTTGATTATAATGATTTTAGAAAAAAAGATATTATTGATAAAAAATTTTTAGAAAATAAAAATAAAGAAGTCATATTACCAAACATTCTCAAGTTTCCTATTATATTAAGTATTTTTGCTGAATTTAGTTATTTATTTAAAATTATTAAAAAAGAAAATTATGATGAAGATAGAAATCTTATTTTATTTAAAATAATTTTTGCTTATAGGCAGTTCAAAAGTAAAAATCAGATAAATAAAAAAATTGATCATAATTTTTTTGAATTAGAAATATTTGATTTAATTAAAATTATTATTAAACATAAAAATATAAAATCCTATTGCGAAATAGGTGTTGATAAAGGCGAAACTTTAAACAAAGTGAAAAAAATTAAAATAATAGACGCTATAGGCGTTGATCCATTTAGAATTGCAGATATTAAAAAAAGTTCTGATAATTTTTTTAAAACAAATAAAAGAAAGTTTGATTTAATTTTTATTGATGGTTTGCATGAATTTGATCAAGTTTTAAGAGATTTTGAAAATTCTATTCAATCAACAAATGAAGATGGGATAATTCTAATTGATGACTGCCTGCCTTCTTCTTTTAATGAACAACTTATACCAAGAATACAAAGAAAATGGACGGGAGATACTTGGAAGTTACTTTTTTTAATAAATGAATTAGATTTTGAATATATAATTTCAAATTGTCAAAGTGGTATTGGAATTGTAAAAGTAAATAAAAGTAAACTTAAATATATAAAAGATTTAGATATAAATAGATTTAAAAAATTGGATTTCAACTATTTTTGTGAAAATTATAAAAAATTAAATATTAAAAATTATTCTGAAACTATTAACTTTGTAAAAAATTAATATTTATAGTTTATTTGATTTAAAAATTTTAAAAATTTTTTTTCTTCAATTTCTGAAAATAAATAATATTCTTCTCTCATTTTTTGAAAAACTTTAAAGTAATAATCATAATTTTTGATATAATTTTTAATATTTTCACAAAAATTATTTTTGCTAAATTTAAAATAATAATTTTCCATATATTTTGGAGACATATTTAAATTATCTATTTGAGTAATATTTGGAACATTATATTCCAAACCTCTAAATATTTTAGCTACTGATACAAAAGATTGATCATCATATTGATTAATATTTAATATGTATTTTGATTGTTGTATTTTTTCAATCCACAATTTCTCATCTATAATTTCTGATATATAAATATTATAATTTTTAAAATTTTCTTTAATTTTAGTCAAAAATCTTTCTCTTGAATTAGTTATTCGTCCTGTAAATAATAAATCATACTTTTTTGTTAAACTTGACTCACCATTATTTTTTCTAGTTAACAAAAAGGGTAATGTGTGATGATGCAGGATTTTCTTATCTCTTATTAAATGATTATAATCATCATCAAGTCCAAGTTGAAATGAAAAATCAAACTTATTTAAATGTTTGTACGTATTGTTATAAATTTCTTTAAAATAAATTCCAAGTAATATTGTATTTACAAGCTTGTTACGTTTTTTTCTAAAATCAAATTGATATAAATGTATAAAAGACATTAATTTTATAAATATAGTAACAGCTATTTTAAAGAGAGAACTAATTTTTATCAAAAAACCTCTATAAAAATAATTATTTTGAATTTTAATATATTGATTAACTTTAAGGGATAAAGTTCTTAATTTTACGCAACAACTTTTAATCAATGTATTATAGATAGTTACATAATGCAGAAGATATAAATAAAACTTTTTTATTAATTTATTATTTTTAAAAAAAAAATTATTTATTGTATAATATCTTGAATGAAGATTTTTAATACTAGTTAATTGCTCTGTAAAAATAATTCCATATTTACATTTTTTATTTGATAAAAAATTTGCAACTTTTTGATCATCTAGTCCCCATCCTTCATATAAAAGATTAAGACAATCTTCTCTTGGAAAGTCTGAGGATATAACCTCATAATCTAATTTATTAAATAATTTTTTGAGAAACTTATTTTGTGAACCATGGGTGTTATCACCGCCTCCATGTCCAACAAGGCTAAGATTAATTTTTTTTATCATTAATTTTTTTAATATATTTTTGGTATACTTTTTATCTTGGCTATTACATTGTCGAAATTAAAACCAACAATTTCACTTAAATTTTTAATATTATCAGTTTTAATCTCGTTATCTTTTTCGCATAATTTAATAGCTTCATCCCTTGTTATTAATCCTTCTCTTATTTGGTTCGATCTAAAATTATCAAATTCAGAAAATCCAGCTACATTATAATATATAAAGTTATTTAAAGAAGTTTGTCCATCTCCAACTCTCCATTGATTTGATCCATATTTAATATCATTCTCCCAATCATATTCATCATTTAAAGTTCTGATTATTAATTCTTCATCCCATTTTTCGTAATCATAAATTTCTAAAAAATTATGTTTATAGAAAAAAGTTATTAAGAAACCTTTTAGATTATCTAAAGTTGCTTTATTCAAGTAATGGTAATTTTTAATAAATTGAGAACTATACCAAAAAAATAATCTAATCTTATTAGCCAAATCATATGTAACTGTTGGTTGGTTGTTTTTAATTTTCTGATTAATTCCAGTAAAACCTAAAAAAAATTCTCTTTGCTCAAGCTGATAACCTGCACCATGAATAATTAGATCTAAATTAAGTTCTTTTGCAATTTTTCGACCATAAGTAATAAATTCTTTATCTCCCGCTTGAATAATTGGCAACATTCCTAAATGTGGTTTTTTAAGCCAAGCATTCAAATTTGCTGACACATAATCTCTTTTTTTTTCAATATCTGCAGATCTAATTATATGTTCTATACCTAATTTTCCACAGATCTTAGCTGAATTGACTCGAGATACATCAGTAGTGAGTCCCCAATCGTATGTGTAAGCAATTGGTGTCATTTTATATTTTTTTTTAATTAGATGAAGAGCATAACAGCTATCTCTTCCTCCACTTAATCCAAATAAACAATCTGCTTCACCGTTATTTTTTCGATATTTGCGAAAAATTTTTTCTAGTTTTTCCTCACCCAAAAAAACTTGCTTTTGATAAGAGTTGCAATAATTACAAACTCCTTTTTCATCAAATTTTATTTGAGGATAAGTTTCTGGCAAAACACACTTACTACACCTATTTAATTTTTTATGTCTTTTTCTATCTTCATGTAGATTATAAACTAGTTCTTTTTTATGCTGAGTAATTTTTAATTCATTTTGATTGTTGTTTTCTAATTTATTGTTGTCGAGAATTTTTAATTCTTTTTTTTTTGAGTTAAATACTAAACTTTTATTTAGTAACTGACATATTTTAGTAATATCAATATTATAGTTATTTTTCTTTACTATATGAGACTTATTTAAAAAATTTTTGAGAATATTTTTTTCAGATGCAAAAGTTAAAAAATTATTATTTTTATCATAGTAGTAATATAATGATCCGCAGTTTGAAGATAAAAACATTTCATCATCATGCTGTAAAAAAAGAGCGATAGAAAAATTTCCGTTAATATCTCTAATTATTTTTAAAAATTGATTAATATAATTTTCTTTGTTATTAAATTTTTCAGATAAAAAATTAAATAATATGTGTGAATCACTTTTTAAATTTTCTGCATCATTATTTTTAAACTTTTGAATATTTGACAATATACCATTATGTATGCCTATAATATTTTCTGTGATAATTGGTTGAATATTTTCATTAAAAGATTTTAAACCATTTGTGACAAGCCTGTTTTGCCCAATAAAAGAAAAGTTTTCGCTTTTTTGATTTAGTTGATTGTTCAAAAAAGACTTAAAATCAGAACGTTTATGTATTTTAGTCGGATTTTCATTTAACTTATATAAAACATTTTTATCATTTATTTTAAAGGCGACCCCATAAGCATCTACACCTCTTTCTTTGCTCAAATTAGAATAAAGCTCAAGATCATTTGATAATATTTTAAATCCGTCCTTTTTTGAAAGATCTAAATTATTATGTAAACCAAAAATTCCACACATTTTAATTTAATACATTTTTTTTAATACTTTTTTTGAAAAAATTAAAATCAATATAACTATCAATAAAGGTAAAATAAAGTTTATATTTAAAAGAACATCCTTAAGACTAACGTCATCCATAATAAAATTTTTTAAAGAAAGTCCAAATAAATTCCAAGCAAGTATCTGGGGTATCTCTGACAGAATTATCACATAAGTAAAAATATTTAATTTTGTATTAGCTAATGAATAGTAAATATTATGCATAAAAGGAGGAATAATATATCTAGATAACATCATAAACCTATGATCTTTTGAAAATTCTAAAATTTTTATATATTTATTTAGATATTTATTTGAAAAAAATTTTTTTTGAAAAAAAGAACTATATTTTTTAGAAATCTGAAAAATAATAATAGAGTCAATTATTAAAATAGAATATGACATAAAAAATCCAACATATTGTAAAATGAAACCATTTAAGAGGATAACTGGAGTGAGTGGTAGTGGAGTTAAAAAATAAATGAAATTAAAAACAAATAAATAAAAATAATAAAGAAAATTTTTATTCTCACTGATTAAAAAAAAATTTATTAGTTCGTTATTATATTTAAAGATAAAAAATATAGATAAGAAAACAATTAAAATAATTAAAAATAAATATGCGTTTTTCTTATGGTTAATTAACATAATGTAAGATATATACGCTTAATGTTTAGATTAGTATAATTTAATGATAAAAAGATTAATTAACAATTCCTCACTAAATATATTACTTTTACCAATAATTTTTTTGTTTTTTTTTACAATATTTTTCAAAAATTATTTGTATCACGATACACTTGTTAGCTTTGAATTTTTTAAATATATTTATGATTTTTATATAAAGTTTGATGAAATTCCTGTTTGGGTTGATGCTGCTTATGGAGGTACGAGAATTACTTATGCTTTAATTTTTTTTCCTCTAGAATTAGCAAGCTTATTTGCAATTTTTGGAAAAATATTAAATTTTGAGGCTTATTATATTTTTTTAATTTATCTTTCTTTATTATATTCCATATTTTTCTTTGGTTTTAATAAACTAATTTCATTTTTATTTCCTGAAAATAGAAAAATATTTTTATTATTTATAATATTTATTAGTTGTTTAGGGACAAATGCCTTTAATGAATATGTTTTTACTATTTTATGCTATATTTTTTTTCCATTTTATATTTATTATTTATTAAAGTTTAGCAAAAATAATAAAATCCAAGAACTATTTAAAATTTTTTATTTGGGATTATTAAATTTTTATTTAACCTTACATTATACATTTTTTATTCAAATTTATCTTTTAATTTTTTTATTTGCATATCTTTGCTTTAAGAAAGAAATATTTTTTCAATTGATGGATAATTTTAAAAAAATAAAAACTTATTTAAGATTAATTCCTATTTTAATTTTATTTTCATTATGTTTATTAAATAATGAAATATTTAATAGTTATGAATTTTTATCAAATTATCGTAGCAGCGGTGGGATTCTTAACTTTGAAAGTTTCATAGAAGATGGGGATAGCAAACACTATAAAATTCACTCATTTTTTGGAAGTTATTTGTGGGGTGAATCAAATCTTATTGTATCTTCAATAGGATTATTTTTTTTAGTTCATGCATCACTTCAAATTGAATTATATAAAACTAAAATATTTCAAGTTTGTATTTTACTTTCTCTAGGTTTTATAATTTTATGTTTTTTACCAAATTATCCATATTTTTTTAAATATTATATTGGAAAAATTTTATACAATTTGCCATTAATGAATTATCACTACCATATTTTTTATTTTCATTTATATGCAAAAACTTTTGTTATTATCTTAATTTTGTATGGTTTTAATGATTGGATCAACTCCTTGAATCACAGGGATTATAACCATAATAAAACCTTGCTAATTTTTTCTATAATTAATGTTCTTTATTTTATTTTTGTTCCTAGACCTGAATTTAATAATACAGAAATTATAATATCATATATATTATCGATTGCAGGTTTTATAATATTTTACCTCTTGTTAAAATATTTTATTAAAAAAGACATAAGGGATTTTAAAAAAATATGTATATTTTTAATTTTGCTATCTATCATACCCGCTTCTGTTTATAATTTTTCTAATCATTCTTTTTCAAACAAAATTAGCTTTTATAAAAAAGATATTCCTGAATATAAAATAAATAGAGAATTTGTAAAAAAAAATTATGAAAATAAATATTTTAAAAATAAATATAAATCTGATTTTAATTTTAAATGTCTAAACCAAGAACAAGTTTACAACAAAATACCTAGTACTTTTATTAAAAAATTTATGCCTAGAGGTTCAACAGATTATGCAGAAAATATTTTTAATCAAAATATTTA
>MDTB01198464.1_pt1 | contig 15520 bp, 8 predicted proteins | sample 811161 | NCBI WGS metagenome assembly MDTB01 (sample SAMN05326650, study PRJNA326480) | marine metagenome | isolation source: seawater | place: Mediterranean Sea | collected 2009 | reverse complement strand
TGTAAGAATATTTTTTTTATTTACGGAAAGATTTATACCACTATCATAGTTTATTCCTGAGAAGTTATCACTTAGATAAATTTCAAAATTATCCATACTACTTATATTATAAGTTGCATTATTTCTTGGAACAACGTTTTCTATTTCCGGTACTTTATCATCTATAATGACTCCAATTATACCTCCTCTTTTAATTTCTGAGGATATAACTTTTGTCTCATCTCTATCTGTCTCTAAAGGAATCCATTTATTATTTTGATAATGGCATATATTCATTTTTTTTTGATTTTTTGTATCAAATAAATTAACAATTAACTTTACAGGCTTATTGAAAGGAACTGCATTTGGTCCAATATAAAACGGGTTAATTATTGATTGTTCTTCAAATGTATTTACTGGGTGTGCATAAATTATAGTATCATCGTAAAAAGTTTTTTTGTCATGGATAAATAGAGCTTGGCCATTTATTATGCTTTTTTCAGAGTATTCTTCTGGCTTGACAAGATACTTATCTAATTCACATTCTTTAATGATTGTAAATGTATCTCTGTCATATCGAATAGAGATATTCTTCATTTTCATGAAGTCAGAAATTGAAAACAACTTTGAGATAAGTTTATTTTTACTTACCCTGATTAGTGTATCTTTTTTCATAGCTCCATTAAGCTGAAAAAATAAGCTAGGGTTCATTCCGGAGAACGTATTTTCTTCATAGTTAATTCTTATTCCATCGTAATTATGATTTATAGTAAAATTTCCTTCAATTTGTAAAGGTTTCTCATTAAGCAGTGCGTAATGCTTTACTGTTTTACCTTTATCTGATTTTAGTCGGATTTCAACGGTATCATAGATATTTTTTGTATCACTAATTATTATTGAGTTATTTTTATGAATTTTTATACTATCAAGAAGATTACAACTTATCGATTCGTCAACAGATTTTGAGGAACTAAGGAGTATACAATCAAAATCTTTTATATTATCAATGTTTTTATAAGTTATTATCCATCCATCATTAGCCAGTTTATTCAATGTAAAATCTGGAATTATAGGGTTATCATAAATGAAGTTTCCAGAAACATAACTTTTATTACCATTTAAATCTTTTATTATAATTTTATAATTATTAAGTCCTTTATTAAGACTTACAGAACCTTTCGATTTTTTATTAACAAAACTATTATTTTGATGGCTTACTTTATAAAGCTGATAATATTCGCCCTGATCCAACTCTAAAAGTTCATAATTTCGTTCAAGGTAAATTTGATTATTTTGACTAAAAGATGTTTTGTCAAACTTTATGCCATAGTGAAATTCGTCATTAATTTCTAAATCGATTGAGTAAATTCCATAATTGAAAGGTTGACTATTAACTTTATCCTTAACGTTAATTGCAATGCCAAAATCTCCAATAATTGATACAGTATCATTAATGGATTCTGAATTATCTTTAATTTCAAATTCCTGTATGTAATTTAACCCATTCACCCTCGCAGTATCACTCATAGGTATAAAGGCTACGAAATTAGGTTGGGGCTTTAAAGTATCCTTGAATTTTTTTCCAAGTGATGTATTAAGTGGATTTAGGGGTCTATTTATTTCATCTCTAATTTCAAAGTGTAGATGAGGCCCTGATAAACCACCTGTATCTCCTGTATATCCAATAATATCTCCTTTAGAGACTTTGATAATTCCTGGTTCTAGAAGATGATCTACAAGATAAGAATTTCTTTTAAATTGTAGTTGTTCAATATTTTTTTGAATTTTTTCATTAAACTTACTTAAGTGTGCATAAAGAGATATATTGCCATCGTTATGTTTTATATAGATGACATTACCATACCCTGTATTACTAACTTTAAGTCGATAGATATATCCATCAGTAATAGCGAAGACAGGATCACCATTTTTTCCATAAGTCCTTATATCAATACCAAGATGATAGCGGTGAGGACGCATTTCTCCAAAAAATGCTGTTAGTGTATTACTTGCATTCGTGGGCCAAATGTAATCCGTCTCTTTTGAAAATAACAATGAGACTAATAAGATTTTTAAAAATATTTTATTCATTATTTTATATTATTTATTTTCATAAAGTTAAACTGAGTTCGTAAATTTACACAATTATGAATTTTAATCTATCCATATTAAGATTAAAAATCATGTTTTATCTAATTCTAGGTAAAATAAAACAGATTAATCCTCAAATCAAGCTTCCAAATTATGAGTCAGTTAAGAATGTTGTAATAGTTTTTCCAAAAGATGAAAATGAATTTAGATTATCATTGTATAGCTTTAAAGATTTATACCTAAATGATAATAATGTTAAGCATACTCTAATAATAAATCAGAAATTTTTTCAAATCTTTAATTTACAGAGTACAAATATATTTTTTGTTGAATATAAAAAAACAGAGATGAAGTTTTGCAATGATCAGCAAAGAAAAATGCTACTCAAAGAAAATCTAGATGTTGTTGTAGATTTAAATACAAATTTCTTTTTTGGTTCATCAAAATTTATTTCTTATCTTAAATCGCGAATTAAGATTGGGTTTAAATCAAATTTTTCTGATATTTTTTATAATCTTCAAGTGAAACCTAAAAAAACAGGAAGTGTTGAACAAAGCTTTGCCAAAATGAAGGAGATTTTAGATTCACTATGAATTATATTATTTTTGAAGATAGTCTGACCGATTTGTTAAGTCCATTTACTAAGCTGCACGCAACTTGCGAGCTCCGAACTGGAGCTTTTACTAATCTGGAAAGGATTCTTAATTTAATAAGCAAGAGTGATAGCGTTCAATTTTATGTTCGTGATGAGATAAAAGATCTATTAAGAACACGTTTTCCCGATGCGGATATAAATCCTGAAAAATACCATACTGGGGTATGCTTAAATGGAAAAGCTATCTGGAACAAGAGAAGTATATCAAAAATTAGACAAGAAACAATCATTGTTCACCATGATGTAATTATCGGATTTAAATTAGATAATGAATTGCCATTAGAAAGCTTTAGAACTTATATTCAAAAAAAACACTCTAATTCAATCAAAAATACTAAAATAAAAATCATTAATTATCTGTGGGATATATTTAACGTGTTATCTACTACCATTGAACAAGACTATAAAATTATTAAACAAAAATTTAAATTAATTAAACGTAAAGTTGATGATACTACGATTCATGATTCATGTCACATGGTCAATAAAGGTAATATAATTGTTGGTAGAGGTTCTGTTATATCTGCTGGAGTGGTATTAGATGCCTCAGATGGACCTATAATAATAGATGATAATGTATTTGTAGATATAGGTGCACTAGTTAAGGGACCTGTATATATTGGTAATAAAAGTATCATAAACCCAGGTACAAAATTAAGGCAATCTACATCAATTGGTGAGCTTTGTAAGGTTGGTGGTGAATTAGAAGATTGCGTAATACACGCATATTCTAATAAACAACACGATGGATATCTTGGGCACAGTTATTTAGGTGAGTGGGTAAATTTAGGCGCCAACACAAATGTGAGTGATTTGAAAAATAATTACAGTAATGTAAGAATAAAATTAAGCGCTGATAAAGAGTTTGACACAAAAAAGCAGTTCGTAGGCTCATTCATAGGTGATTTTACAGCAACAGCAATTTCAACTAGATTTAATACTGGGACAGTAGTTGGCGTAGGAGCAAATATTTTTAAAGATTCTTTTGAAATAAAATATTTCCCTTCTTTTATATGGGGATTTAATCAAAAAGTTGATTTAGAAAAATTTATTAAAAGATGTAAGATTGTAATGAGCCGTCGAGATATGAAGATGTCCAAAGCTTTGGAACAAAGGCTTAAGAGTCTTTGGTTAAATTCTGAAGTACTCAAAAATAAAAAATAATATATGCTAGGCAAATTATTTCTTGTTGATGAGATATCAATATGATATATTTTCTGATTATATAAGGAAAAATTTGATGGAATTTGAAGGCTTAATATGTCCTAATTGTGCAGGACCACTTGATGAAAAAATGCTCGCAAAAAGTTTGAGTTGTCCTCACTGTAATACAAAATTTCATAATAAAAAATATATAGCTTTTATAGAATATCTTATGATGAATGGTATAGTTGATGATATTGACTTTTTTGATAGAACGTTATATGGTGATGAAATAAAATATAAATCTGAAACCGAGGAAGAGCTCCTTGACGAAACGAATCCAGATGAATATGAAGATAAAACTTTTAGAATGAAGTATATAGATGATAATCCTGAACTCTCAGAAGAACAAAATAAAGATGATGGAATCAAAGATTTAGGAAAACTGAAAACTACTGAACAAGAAGATGAAGAAGATTGGCAGGATTTCAATCGTAGAAAACAAGAAGAAATTGATAGAAAGAGGAAAAAAAAGTGAAAAATTCAAACAAAAAGCACAAACAAATAAAATTGAGTCTCGAAGGAGACAAGAATGTTGAAGAGTATGTAAACTTTGCTATTACCACTCATAGTCCTGCGGAATTTGTAATTGATTTTTTTAGAATTCTCCCTGGTATTAGTACCGCAAAAGTAAAGTCTCGAATTATTATGTCTCCAGTACACTTAAAAACTCTTGTTAAAGCTTTACAAGATAATATCCAGAAATATGAAACCAAGTTTGGAGAGATAGAAGTTAAATCTGATAATAGCTCTCCTAAGTTAAATCTACCTGAAGATATTTTACCTAATTAAAATTTAATTTAGAAAGAAGAAGTCATTTTAAGAATTATTTGACGTCCAATTTTGGCACCTCCAATCATTTCTCTGTGCTGGTCATCAAACACGTTTAGTGCAGATACACTAAACTTAAGATTATCTGTAATTTTTCTATTGAAGTGTAAATCTATAATGTCGTAAGGACCTACAAATCCTTCCCAAATACCATCTCTCCATTCAAATCTTTGAACGTGACGATAAGTCAACATTAAATCTGTATTTTCATTAGTATCCCATTTTAAGCTAGCATTAAATTTAAATTTTGGTGCATTTATAGGATCAAATCTTTTTGTCAAAGTGTTATAGTAGTCAGTTGAATTGAAAAAAGCAAAATTACTATCAAAAATAAGTTTTTTACTTATGAAATGCGTAAGCGCTACATCTATTCCAGAGTGCACAATATTTCCGTAATTAAGAGAACTTAGTACAATATTGGGTGGGGCTGTAGGTCTTCCTATACCGTATCTTTCTTCACCATCAGAACCAAGAATTCCTAAGGGAATTTGTTCGGCTTCGTTCAAACCTGAAGTTACGCCGTATTCATCTACACCAACATCGTCCCAAAAGATATTTGATTTTCTATCGTTTTCACTATTTTGGTATGAAAGAAGGAATGTAAAGTCTTCTGTTAAAACGTCTTCAGGTCTGTAAATGGTATAACCTAGAATATTATCCCATTGGTTTTCTTCGAAAACATATTCAATGTATCCCCATTCTCCTGGGTCTTGCCAACAAGGATGCCCATCTCCAATAACTGCTCCTGTGCCAACGCAGTCTCCGTTAAGGTCATTTAAATGCCATCCAAATGCTTCACTCCAATACATATCTACACCTGAGGTATTAACGATATTACCATTCTCATCATATGGATTTGCAATGTAATTTGCAAAAACTCCTTGCCAATCATCATCATCATCAAGCCCGTTCCATGCTGTACCATAGGGTGGATTTGAGCCTGCAGCGTTAACAGGCATCATACCTACTGTTGAATCATCACTTATACGTTTTACCAATGGTGTAATTATTGTTGCAGGACTAAAAAAATCATCATACTGGCTTATATATAGATCTGCTGCTATGAATGTCTTTTTGCCAATGAAACCTTTATAACCAAACTCGACTGTCTGCATTTTCTCAGGACCAAGAGGATCAACATCAGGTAAATTGAAAGACTCCTGTGGTGTGTATGTTGTGCCTCCATCATCAGCCGCGTAAGGAACGTAAATGTAATGTCTAGCCGTATCCAGGGGTATATAATCATTTGGACCTAAGTCACTAATATTAAAGAAAAATGGAGCACCTGTAACTCTATCTTCGTAGTCGACAGTTCCATCTTCAGTTAAAATTTGCTGAAAAACATCCTCGTATTGAGGAATTTTTATATAGACACCCTCTTCGTTATAATATCCCGGGCCTAAAGGATTGAGATTAAAACTGTAATTTGAGCCACCTGCGGTATAATTGCCTTCATCGTTGGGAACTCTAGAATATGGTGTGCCATCTTTATTTCCTTTTAGGAAAACATCAAAAATTCCATTTTTACCATAATAGAGGTCTGTATACAGAGTAGTTATTGTTGGAGTATTGTATGCTAATCCATAAGTCAATCTCCAAGTGGATTTTTCAGATGGGCTATAGTTAATACCTACTTTTGGACCAAACTGCAGACCTTCATTTAATTGGTCTTGATAGTCTAATCTAGCTGCTGCAATAAATTCCCATTCGTTGTTCCCTAATACATCCGTTTTGCTTTGAAAGTATAATCCATATTCGTTTGACACAACCTCCGAATATTCATCAGGCTCATCTGTTCCATCAAATTCATCATCAATAACTCCGTCACCATTGTTATCTATTCCATCAGATTGTAATAATGCGTTATCACCGTCATCATCATACCCGTTTGGACCATCATTCAGGATTGATCCAAAGGTTTTAGGCATAGTTTTTGCGTAGTCAGCACCCCATGTAACTTCAGTGTTAATTCGTGGCATAAAAAAATCGTTTTGTAATTGTAACCCAAGGTTTGTTGATTGGTCATCTAAAACTTGACCTATATTATAGTTTCTTGTTTGTCCGGAGTTACTCTGACTGAAAAAAGCTTGCGCAAACCAATCATAGTAGCGACCTCTTAACTGATAAAATGTGGATTCCCACCCTTCGGCCATAAAACGACCAATAGCTGAAACTTGCTGAGTTTTAGTCCATGAATATCCAGTTTGAAAAGTAAGATTTAGATCAGGGCTTGGGTCATAGTCAATCCTGAACTCAGCTTTTTTATTTTCAACTTCAAAATCAGGATAATCTGGTATTCCATCACCGTTAACATCATTTGTTATTTCAAAATTTTCTATATAGTCCGGAGGGGTATCTCCATCAAGTACATCTAGGTATGATCCGTCGTTCCCAACGTCTACACCCGGAGCAGCATACAAACCATCTCCAGTATCCATAATTCCATCCTGTTCATTCAAATCGATGGCAACTAACAGTCCATCATTTTCTCCAAAATCTGGTCCAGAAATGTACACTGGATTGCCGTCTGAGTCAACAGCAGTATTCCCGTATATATCTACTGCAATACAGCCATTTGCACCACAAGTATTCACATCAACATCAGAAAAACAGTATCCGTCTTGTCCGCAATCGTGAATTATTTCTCCGTTTTGCCAAACTCCATCTCCAGGTGGCCATACATCAGGGAAGTCATCTTGTGTATAGAACGTATCTCCAAGCCAGCATGTCCCATCATCATTATTATCGTAACAAGATAGATGAGTATCTATCCCATAATCTACGACACCATTATTATTGGTATCTACCCATCCATCTCCAGGTTGCCATGTCCCATCACCTTCTCCAGCATCACCAGTTCCAGGAATACCATCTAATCCATTATCATTAAAGCTTCCAAATGAAGCGTTATAGGATTCTCCAACATTATAAACTCCATCGTTTCCAGATAAATCCTCAAAAGGGTCACCTGCAACCTCATCATCTCCAAAATCATATATAAACATATCAAATTCTAATTTAAACTTATCTTCGTTGTATCTCATATCACCACGTATATGGTCATCACTACCGATGTACTTGCAAGAAAAACAATCACCTTCAGATTCTTCAATAATTCCATTGTCATTAGAGTCAAAATTCTCCCAGTCTTCTGGATCGTATAAAGGATTTGATTCAATGTTTTTCTGTTTCCTTCCATCAAAAACTAAGATCCCGTCATCGAGAGCAAGTGCCCAATTTCCTGTCGGAGATGATGGATCTGTTCTAACTTCTTGATTCTCATCGATAGCTCCATCCCCATTATTGTCTATACCATCATACCATGTATCATAGCTGCTATCAATAGATTCATCTATACCAATATCCCCTTTATCCGGTACTCCATTGTTATTATAGTCAACCCAGTTAGGGCCAGTCCAAACCCCATCCCCATTCCAATCAATGAAACTTTCTCCATCGTCATATTCTGTATTGCCATTTGTGTCGGTGAAAGGTTCTTGGTTATCAACTCCATCAGCATAAAAATAATCTTCATCAATCCAATTAGAGAAGTTCTGGATTGCTTCACTTGGATAATCTGAAATATCGTTCCAATTACTTCCGAATTGCATTTCCTGACCATTACAGTACCCATCACCATCTGTATCTATAGAATCTCCGTCATCATCAAATCCATTGTACCAGTCTTCTCCTGCAACCCCATCTCCATCTAGATCTCCATGGTTTGCCTCTCCATTGCCTACGAGAACCTCTACACCATAATTATTTAACGCTGTGTTTCCATACTCAGGAATACCTCCAGAGGCTGGAATACCTTCCCATGGATTATTGTCTTTGCCATCAACCATGCGTTCAGGATGCCCAGACCAAGGGTATCTGTGCAATTTATATTCGAGCTCAGATATGTATGGCCACTCATTTGCATGTACATACTCACCAGATATTTTGAAACTTATATTTCCGTATTTTTTAGCATAACGAGTCGCAAATTTTTGCAGCTGACGCTCATCATTTGTACCAGAAAAACTAGCATTAAATCCTTCAGATGTCGAGGGAGGTTTAGAGATAATATTTATTACTCCACTATGAGCATTTGCACCATAAAGCGCGGTTGCTGGACCTAAAACAACTTCAATTTTATCTACATCTTCAGATGATTGAGGAATTGTGCTAAAGTTTATAACCCTTAAAGCTGGTAAATTTGCAACTCTACCATCTGTGAGCATCAAGAGTCTGGTGCTTGAGCTACTATTAAAACCACGAACTGATAAACTAAAGTTATTAATTCCGCTTGATGTAAAATCAACACCTTTTAACCCTTTCAGGTAGCCACCAAGGTTTGTCGTTGTGCTCCTGCGTATATCTCTTGAACTAATTATTTCTTTCGAGGCAGGTGCCTCAGTCTTTTTCTCTTTACGTTTTTCATCTTTTACAATTATCTCATCAACTTTAATAGAGCTTGGATCAAGCTCCAGGTTAAATTCATACCTACTATCAACATCATCGATTTCAATTTCTAAGGAAAAAGGCTTATAGCCTAAATAACTAGCTTTGAGATTAAAAAACCCTTCCGAGGAAATATTCTCAATGGTATACAATCCATCTACATCTGTAGCACTACCTCCGAGAATACGGTCATCTTCCTCTAAAAATATATTAGCACCTATCAGAGGATCTTTACTCTTTTTATCGACAACCTTACCTGATATAGTAGCAGGATGTATAAAAGAGATTTTACAGAGAAAAAGTAAATATAAAAAAGCTCTGTAATTCAAATTTTTTAATATCTTTGCAATTGTTAAATAAAACACTTCGAAATCTATGATAATTAAATGTAAAGATGAAATAAAAAAAAAGGCCCCGCCGTTATTGACGAGGCCTTTTAAAACAAGATTTTCTATAGTGTTTTACTTAACAAGCATTACTTTTTGACTTAATACCTCATCAGCAACTTCTGCCTTAATGATATACATACCACTAGACAAGTTTGATGCATCCCATGTTATTGAGTGCATACCTGATGTCATATTTCCATCATGAAGAACGCTTACCATTTGGCCCATTACGTTGTACACAGCAATCGATACATTACTATCAAATGAAAGCTCAATATCAAGACTAGTGCTTGGGTTAAATGGGTTAGGATATGCCTGTCCTAAATTAAATGAAGCAGGCATTGAAGTTTCAATGTAACCTTCCGCGTTAGCTGCAATAACCTCATCAATTGTAAATTCTCCTGATGCAGTAAAGAGCTCTCCATTCTCAGGAAGAACAACTAGCATTACTGTTTGGTTATCTGAAGTATTTGATTCTGCAACAAAAGCATTATCTGTAAGGTTAATGATAAAATCATCACCATGCGATAGTGTCATTTGAACAGCACCAACTATACCATCAGCGAACATATTTAGGCTATTATTATTTCTTTTGAATTCTACGCTATCAGCAACTTCGCCTCTAGCACTAACAATTAAGTTAACAATAGCAACAACATCAAGTACATTAACACTGTTATCAGAATTAATATCAGATCTACATGACTCCTCATCCGTTAATGTTGTGTTTCCAATTACATACTGAACAAGAGCAACAACGTCAAGTACGTTGACTGCATTACTTCCGTCAACATCACCATTGTGTGTACACTCACCAGCAGCAAGCCCAACAAACTCTGTTTGGACTTCCATAGATTCGATTACTGGAACACACGTTGGTTCATATTCCATGACCAAGCGACCACCTGTATCAGACTGAGGAAAGCATGTTGGGCTTCCTAAAGTCGGATCGCAAGCTGAACCATTCGCAAGATCTATAAAATACAATGACGATGGGTCAAATTCTATTCCAGAATCATCTACTAGGAAAGTATTTGATTGAGTCTCACCGTACATATATGCATTCCACGTTACAAACTGATTCCAAAGAGCAAAATTAGGGTCTGGATTCATAACGTAAATTGTATTAGCTAACGCAACATCAGTGTAGTCATCTGTTGTTGTAACATTAGTTCCAACTGCAACTGTAGCAGCCGCAATGTCATCACAACCAACATCACCATCACCATCCATATCAACAAAACCATCAGCAGCACCACCAGCAACAGTTTCAGCACATGTTGAAGTTCCAGCAGCAATACCTCCAGCTAGATTGCATAAAGAATTAGATTCAGCTGCATCAGTTGCATAAGCAACAGCCTGAGCGCAATCATTTGATGAATCACCATCTTGAGCAGCAGCAGCAGCATAAGAATTACCTAAGTCTCCACAAGTAACAGGAGAGCCAACAGCAGCAGCTTCATCAGCTGTAGCAGGGCCACCAGCACCAATACAAGCACCAGTAACAGCAGCAGCAACACCGCCACCCATTTCAGCAGGAGCACCACAAGCTGCAGCAAAGTCTTCACCGTTAGCAGTTTGTGAGCATATTCCAAATACAAAATTAGCTAAACCAGCTGCATCACACTGAGCAACACCAGCAGCAATCTGATCTTCACAGCCAGCTTGAATTATACCAGTTAATTCTACAGTTATATCACCAGCAACCAAATGATTAAAATCAGCAAAACCTAATCCAGCTGCAACAGTTGGATCGATGTAGGTAGCTGAAATTGCAGGTAGTCCAAAAATTCTATCAAAATCTGAACCATCTCCATCCTCATCAGTTCCACCTAAAGCTGCAGGACCATCATCACCAAAACCTGTATCAGCTGAATAACCATCAATGGTATGCCAGTACAAAGCAAGTTCAGGAGTTGGGTTATCTGGTCCACCTATAGATTCTCCAAAACCTTCAGTCTTGATCCACCCACCTGTTTGGCCAACAGTTGTGAACTGACCATCACTGTTTGGTGATAGTGCAGTAGCAGGAATTATGTAGTTTGGCTCTTCGGTTGTACCAGCGTTCACAGCACCAGCGTCATCTGCTTCAGCAGCAAAAAATAATGGAACTGGGCTCCATGTATTTGTTGGCGTGATTGGGAAAAAAGAAAATACAACAGATTGGCTCAAGCTTAGTGAACCCATTGCTGTTCCCTTGTAAGGGTTTCTACTTTCCGTACCAACAACAGTTGTCATTGGTAAAATTTCACCCGAATCCTTATTAGATGTATATCTAACGTCATCAGTAACAGGTAAAACTTGACCAAATGTTACACATGATGCCTCATCCAGCTCTATGTCTGGGTAAGTACTGCCCACAGGAACCATTCCTGTTTGGTCAGCGTATAATGTTACATTAAGGTTAACACCATTTTGAGCTAGCCCACCTTCCCCGAAAGGACCGTTTGGAACACCTAAGAACATAGCACCAACTGGAATGCTAGTTAGTGGTAAGTTAGCACCTAATCCGTAAGTATCTTGTACGAATATAGTTGTTCCTACAGTAGGATTACTCACATCAGCTGGTCTTGCGAAGTTGTAGTAGTATACATCAACTGCAGTCAAGGTCCAGCTACCTGCTACATCCTGCGCATAAGACATACAGAACAAAGCAGAAACTAGAACGATAAATCGTTTCATATTACTCCTCCTTACTTATTTGTTGTAATTATTTTATAAAAATAAATATTATACAAAAATGCTTAAAAAACTACTCAAGATGACTCAATTATTCAAGGAAAAAATACTTTTTAGGGCGAGAGAACGTAGTAAAATGTGATATATATCAACTTTTTTTGGAAATTTTCGTGTAATTAACCGCTGGTAAAATACCTTCTAATGCTAATCAAAACAATGATTACACCAACAATAGAGAGGAGCTTTGGAAACCAAAAAGAATTTATAATAGTAGTTAGATATTCAGTCATCGTACTACATATTTTTCCACGAGGGTCCATCGCCTGACTCTGGTGTCACCCAGTTTATGATTTGATAAGGATCCATAATGTCGCAAGTTTTGCAATGAACGCAGTTAGAAAAATTAATTTGCAAACGTTCTTTATTTTCTTCCTTCACTACCTCATAAACAGATGCGGGACAGAAGTGCTGACATGGATTTCCGTATTCCTCCTTACACTTATCGAAGCACAAATCAGGGTCAAGTATCTTAAGATGCGGCACTTGATCCTCATCGTGTTTTGTTGCTGAGTGATAAACATCGGTGGCCTTATCAAATGTTATCTTTCCATCAAACTTTAAATCTTTATATCTATCGTGTGTTTTTTCATTTATCTTCTGCATTTCAAGATGACCATGGTGACCTTCTAATTTATCAATAAATCCAAATCCGCGCCCGCCTGTGTATAATGCTAGGCCGGCATTAGCCATTCCAAATAGCGCTCCATTTTTGAAACCTTGATGAAAATTCCTTGCTTTGTGTAGCTCTTTGTAAGCCCAGCTTGATTTAAAATATTTGTAATAGTTAGATAATGTTTTTTCAGAAAAATCTTGGTTTTTAAAAGCGTCAACAATCGCTTCAGCTGCTAGCATTCCTGATTTCATTGCTAGATGAATTCCCTTTAATCTCATACCATTCAGAAAACCAGCAGAATCGCCAATTAATAATGCACCGTTAACATACAATTTTGGAATAGAGTATAATCCACCTTCTGGTAGACTTTTAGCGCCGTACGAAAGAAGTTCTCCATCTTTTAGGAAATTCTTAATCCATGAATGTGTTTTAAGAAGTTGAAGCTCATGGTGCGGATCTATGGTTGGATTGCTGTAGTCTAAACCTGTTACTAAACCAATATCAAGTATATTATTCTGCATGCCATAAATAAATCCTCCACCAAAAATCTTATTTCCCAATGGGTGGCCTAAAGTATGCGCTACGTAACCTGGTTCAATTGTACCTTCTGGAACTTTCCATAATTCCTTAACTCCAACAGCCCAAACTTGAGGATTGCTGTCCTTCATTAAGTCAAACTTGGAAATCAATTGTTTTGTTAGGCTTCCTCTAGTTCCTTCCCCAAAAACAGTAACTTTGGCTTTAATGTCTACACCTTGTTCGAAGTTAGGTTTTTGTTCTCCATTTTTATCAATGCCTCTATCTCCTGTTCTTATCCCGATTACAGAATTAGTTTCATCATAAAGAATTTCATCTCCTGAAAAAGGGCAAAATATATCAATACCCTCATCTTCGCATTTTTGTCCTAACCATCTTGTTAATTTTCCTAGTGAAGCAATATAGCAGCCATGATGACTCATGCCTTTAGGAATGTAAGGAAACCCAAACTTAGCACCGCTCTTATGCAGAAAGTACATTTTTTCAGCATTGACAGGAGCTTCGAACGGAAAAGATTCAGGACTCATTTCTGGGAAAAGTTCTTTGAGTGTAATTGGGTCAACAACCGCACCCGATAGGGAATGCGAACCTATCTCATTAGCTTTTTCAATTATTGCAATTTCTATATCAATATTATTTTTCTTAGCTTGCCTGTTAAGATGGAGGGCACCTGCGAGCGAAGCAGCACCACCTCCAACAAATAATACATCTATTGGCAGTTCTTCTCTTTGATTTTGTGTCATATTATTTCAAGTCGTTTTTATTTTTATGAGTCCTTCACAGCTTCGTTAAGCTTTGGAAGAATTTCAAGAATATCTCCAACGACACCATAATCTGAAAGCTCAAAAATAGGTGCGTTGGGGTCTTTGTTTATTGCGATTATACTTTTCGAACCTTTCATGCCCACAGTGTGCTGGATAGCACCTGATAATCCTAATGCAAGGTAAAGTTTTGGCGATACAACTTGGCCAGAACTTCCAATTTGAAGGGAATGGTCGAGCCATCCCGAATCTACTACAGGCCTTGATGACGCAAGTAATCCACCAAGAGACTTAGATAGTTCATCAGCCATCGGAATATTCTCTTCCTTAGCGATTCCCCTTCCTATAGATACAATTACGTCAGTAGAGTTGAGGTCAACTTGTGTTCCTGACTCTTTAAACTTCTCTCCAGGGGAAATTGTTTTATCGACGTCAGTTAGATTTATTTCAAATTCGGCTTCTTCGCAAGTACCGTTTACAAGATTCTCAGCGTTGAAGCAACCAGATTGTACAGAAACTATTGTTTGAGTACTTTTAGATTTAATTTTACAATTAATCTTAGCTCTGTACAAACTTCTGATCCATTCTAGATTCTCATTCTCGTATGAAAAATCGATGCAGTCACTAATAAAAGGAATATCAGATCTAGCACTTAATCTTGGAACCCAATCTCTCGCTTGATAGGTATGCCCGAGTATTAGCAAATTGTATGAATTTTGCTGCATAACCTGATTGACTGCAGCAGTATAGAACAGAGGATTATAACTTTTAAGTTCAGGTGAATCTAAAACAATTAAACTGGATGCTTTAAATTTACTCAAGTCAGATTTTGCAATAGGATCAAAACTTAAAATAGTTAAATCTCCATTAGATTTTTGGCAAAGATCTTGCGATAGGGATAGAGCCTCCTTTGAAACTCCGTTAATAGCTCCATCTTCTGTCTGTATAAAACATAGTACGTTCATTTATTCCCCTTTAAATTACTTTTACTTGATTTTTTAAAACATCAACTAGCTTTTCAACAATTTCATCAGTTGAACCTTCAATGAATTCGGTTACCTTAGTTTTTTCAGGATTGAATAAACTAACTAGTTCTGTCTGCGTTTCACCGGAAATATTTAAGTCTTCAAAATTATGAGTGTCTATTGTCTTCTTCTTAACGCCCATAATTCCTTTAAGTGAAGCATAACGAGGCTGATTCAGTCCGGATTGTATTGTGAGAGAGATAGGAAGTTTTAGTTCAGACCATTGGAACCAACCATTTTCTAATTCACGT
>MDTB01046188.1_pt1 | contig 15520 bp, 15 predicted proteins | sample 811161 | NCBI WGS metagenome assembly MDTB01 (sample SAMN05326650, study PRJNA326480) | marine metagenome | isolation source: seawater | place: Mediterranean Sea | collected 2009 | reverse complement strand
ATGGTGGTCGCGGTCAATTCGCGGTCAGAGTGCGGGTACTTTGGCGACCTACTTGCGACCCTAATGCAAGCCCGGGGGATCGCCGGGCTGGTGATCGATTCAGGTGTCCGTGACCTAGCTGATCTGAGGCAGATGGGTATCCCTGTCTTCAGCCGATGCATCTCGGCACAGGGGACCGTCAAAGAGACCCTCGGCGATGTTAATGTCCCGGTTGTCTGCGGGGGGCAGGTGATTAACCCCAGTGATCTAATTGTTGGCGACGACGATGGGGTTGTCGTTGTCCGGAGGCATGAGCTGGACACGGTGGCAGAGAAATCCGAGGTGCGTGAAGACAAAGAGGCTGCTATCCGGGCGAAGTATCGGGACGGGACCCTGGGTCTGGACATGAATAACATGAGACAACGGCTCCTCGATATGGGCCTGCAATACGTGACCTACGACGAAGACAAAAAGACCAGAGACTAATCGACAGGGAGACATAACATGATTATCGATTGCCATGGCCACTACACAACATCGTCTCTGAAGCTACAAGCGTTTCGGGACGAGCAGCTCGGACTGTTCTCGGAAGGCAAGGACACCAGTCTCGCGAAGATGGCAGCAATCTCCGATGATGAGATCATCGACTCGATCGAAAATAATCAGCTGAAGTTGATTAAGGAACGGGGAGGTGATCTGACCATTTTTTCCCCGAAGGCGTCAGCGATGGGGCAGCATCAGGCTGATCTGCAGACGTCGATCGCCTGGGCCCACGAGAGTAACGACCTTATCCAAAGAGTCTGTGAGCTGTTCCCCAAAAACTTCGCCCCCGGCTGCCAGCTACCGCAGGAGGCGGGTCAGTCACTTGGTCCGGCAATTCATGAGCTACGTCGGTGTGTCGAGATGGGTTTCGTTGGGTTTAACTTAAACCCGGATCCCTCGGGTGGTCACTGGACAGGAAAGCCGCTAACCGATCCATACTGGTACCCGCTGTATGAGGTGATGGTTGAGTTGGATGTCCCTGCGATGATCCACGTCTCTGGGTCATGCAACGAGTGCCATCACACCACGGGCGCCCACTACATAAATGGTGACACGTCTGCCTTCATGCAGCTCGTGCAGGGAGACCTGTTCTCGGATTTCCCGGAACTACGCTTCATTATCCCACACGGTGGGGGTGCTATTCCGTACCACTGGGGAAGGTACCGGGGCCTTGCACAGATGCTCGGTAAGCCGGAGCCATCCGAATACATCATGAAGAACGTGTTCTTTGATACATGTGTCTACCACAAGCCGGGGATAGAGCTCTTGTTGTCGGTGATCGGTACGGATAATGTGTTGTTTGGTTCTGAGATGCTGGGTGCGGTAAAGGGAATCGACCCTCACACCGGGGAGTATTTTGACGATACTAAGAAATACATCGACCAGCTTGGCTTGACAGGCGACGATCTTCAGAAGCTGTTCGAGGGTAACGCTAGACGAGTGTTTCCTCGATTAGATAGCCGTCTGAGGAATTTGGGGTTGTAGGTTGGTTACCGGTTAATCTAGCCACTCTGCGAGCCGCTCGGCGATCATAACGACCGGGGCGTGAGTATTCCCGCTGGTTATTGTGGGGATTACCGACGCGTCAGCGATATGAAGGCCACGCAGACCATGGACCCCAAGTTTTTCGGACACAACTGCCTCGCGGTCGGTATCGGATCCCATCTTTGCGGTCCCCACGGGATGAAATATCGTTGTCGCGACATCACCCGCGGCCCTGACGAGGTCGCGGTCAGTCTTCTGTGTCCGTCCGGGCTTATGTTCGGATGGTGAGAACCCAGTGAGCAGTGGGTGGTCCATCAGGTCTCTGGTTTTTTCGATTGCTCGGCATACGACGTCACGGTCGTATGTCTCGGATAGATAATTAGGGTCAATGATTGGTGTATCCGATGCTTTCGGGCCACTGATGTGGATCGTGCCCCGACTCTCGGGCCGAAGATGACAGACGCTTGCGGTCATTCCCGGGAAGGGATGCAGATCGGTACCAAGTTTATCGGCGCTCATCGGCTGGATATGGAACTCGAGGTCAGCTCGATCGACCTTGTCGCTCGACTTAAAGAATGCCCCAAGCTGGCTGGGGGCCATCGACAAGGGCCCTGACTGGTTATAGGCGTACTGTAGGCCCATCTTGATCCGGCCAAGCCAAGAGTTGGCCTGTTGGTTGAGCGTCTCGCCGGCCTCCAGGCGATATTGTAGGCGGACCTGGAGATGGTCTTGCAGGTTCTTACCGACGCCCTCGAGCCGGTTACGGATGGGAATGCCTAATGGTTTGAGTATCGATTCAGAGCCAATCCCCGATCGCTCAAGCAGTGAAGGTGAACCGACCGCGCCGGCGGCCAGAACGACATGCTCCGCGTGAATTGACACAGGCTTGCCATGGCGGGTTCCCTCGATACCGATGCAACGGTCTCCGTCAAAGATGAGTCGCTCGGTCAAGGTTCTGGTCATTACCCTAAGGTTTGGTCGATGCATTACCGGGTGTAAGAACGCGCGCGCCGACGACCAACGGATCCCTTTTTTCTGTGTAACCTCGAAATAACCGACCCCACTATTATCTCCGCGGTTGAAGTCGGGTCTGTCAATGAAGCCGCTCTCTTCGCAAACCTTTTTGAATGTCTCCAGAACCTCCCACTTGAGTCGTTGTTCCTGGACCAGCATCTCGCCCCGATCCGAATGGCATTCGTCGGCGCCTCGATGGTAGTTCTCTGAATTCTTGTAATAGGGAAGTACGTCGTCCCATGACCATCCCTCACCCCACGACGCGTAGTCGTCTTCTTGTCCACGCATGTAGATCATGCCGTTAATGCTTGAGCATCCTCCCAAGACTCGTCCACGTGGGTAGGCAAGGCTACGGCCATTCAGTCCCTGTTGTGGCGTTGTTTTGTAGCACCAGTCTGTCTTGGGATTCCCCATGGTGTAGAGATAGCCGACCGGGATATGGATCCAGTGCCAGCTATCTTTACCGCCAGCCTCTAAAAGCGTGACCTGGTGTTCAGGATTGGCTGACAACCGGTTCGCAATCACGCAGCCCGCGCTACCTGCGCCGATAATCAGTGTGTCTGTGTGAAGACGATCAGTCATTTTCAGTCAGTCGGATCCGTAGCGACCTATCTCTCTTCGGATCATACAAGATCCCCTCACCCGAGGAAGTGACTAATTTGGTGATTGCGCTGATCACAACCTGGTGGGTCACCATGATCGCCGGTGACTCGTCACGATTGGAGATCGTTGACAGCTTGTCCGAAAGAAGTTTGAGTGTCGCCTGCCGGTCTACGTGGCCCTCAAAAAAAGAGCTCAGACCCTGAAACGATTCTACTTCCCCGATATCCATTAGCCGCGCGGTCTCGAGACAACGGCACCAGGGACTTGAATGGACAGTATCCGTCGCAAAGTCTAGGGATTTGAACGCGTCGCCGATCTGTTTCGCTTGCTCACGGCCACGCTGGTCGAGGTTTCGTTGGGTGGCGCAATCATCGACCTGAAAGTTGGTAGGGTCACCGTACCCTGGTGCCAGAGCGTGACGAAAAAAGATCACCGTGCCGCGGGTCTCGAGTGCGTCTTTGAGGCTGATGACTTGAGCCTGAGCCTCTAAAAATTGGAAAGGGATCATGCAGATAACAAAAAACCAAAACAATTGCCGATGTTTGCTGACCATCCGAGGTAAACTCCCGCGTCTGTTTTTGAAAGGTAGTCTATGAGTGCGGCCCAGTGGTGGATTTTTCTACCAGCCTGTATTGGAATGAATTTTTTCCCGGGACCGAATAATCTTCTCGCGTTAGTCCATGGGGTCCACACCGATGCGAGGTACGCAACGGCCGCTGGGCTCGCTCGCTTGCCGGTGATGGTGGTTATGCTGGTCCTGCTTGCGGCGGGACTCGAGGCCCTTCTGGCGCTTAGTGCGAGCGCGTTTCAGTGGCTACGGGTTGTTGGTGCCGGTTATTTGTTGTGGATGGCGTGGCAGTCACTTAACGTGGTGGGGCCCACACGTTTCGATCTGGAGGTCCGTAAAACGCTTTGGCTAATGGCTCGGTCTGAGGCCTTGGTTGCCTTCACGAACCCGAAGTTGATTCTGATTTTTTATGCGTTTTTCCCCCAATTTATTGATCCAGTCAAGCCGGTCATGCCGCAAATCATCGTGATGGGTGGCACATTCATACTCATCGAAATTGGGGCGATTGGGTTGTATGCGTTTGGCGGTCGTTGGTTACAGGAGAGGTTCGAGGACGGTCAGAGTTCGAGGTGGCTGTCGCGTTTTACAGCGGTCGCGCTCACCGCTGCCGCGGGGTTGATTCTGGTCCCATGAAGCAATTATCGAACTACGCCTACGGCACCGTATTAATGATTCTTGGGGTTATAGTGCTGTCTCCAGATTCTGGACTTTTGCGTTTAATTGATGGTGATCCCTATGTGGTCTCATTCTGGAGGGGGATAGGGATCTGTTTGGTTTTGTGGGCAGCGGCGTTGGCCCGGTCGCCGGCAGAATTCGTATACCAGCTGACACACCACACCGCGGTGTCTGTTGGCATCGTTCTCTCTTTCGGTATGTCTTCCATGTCCTTTGTTTTCGGTGTCACCCTGTTGGGGGCACCGACAATGCTCGTGTTTGTGGCGCTGACACCACTGGCCTCTGCGTTTGCCAGTCGCATCCTGTTCGGAGAATCGACCGACCTCGCGTTATGGATTGCGATCGTAATCGGAATCATTGGCGCATCGATTTCGGGTTCCGCGATCCCGGACGGTACTCCACTTGCGGGCTATCTCGCGTGCTTTTTTGTCCCTGGTTTGACCGGATTGGGTATCAGTTTGACCCGTCATTACCCGAGAGAGCACATTTGGCCGTTGTACGGGTCAGCGAATCTCATGATGGCTTGTGTTATCTGGTTTGTAATCGACACGGTTTCTGTCCCACAGGAATCGATTTGGTTGCTGACGATTAACGCATGCATTGTATGTTCGCTGTCGTTTATGCTGATAACCATCGCCCCCAAATATCTGCCTGCGCCGGAGGTGGGACTTTATCTCCTTCTCGAGACACTCATTGGACCGGTCATAGTTTGGATTCTGGTCGGCGAGGTTCCCCGGCGAAATGATTTTATTGGAGGCGCGGTTCTTCTGGCGGCACTGATAGGTCTGTTTAGCTACCGTATGCGTCAATTGTCGAAGCAGGAGGCTGTCTAGCAAATGATCGGTTTAATAGCAGACGCTGTGTTACCAATCGCTTGGATTCTGGGGCTTGGTTTCGGGTTGAAGCGATATGCTGGGATTGATGATGTCGTCTGGCGTGGTCTGGAGAAGGCGTCATACTGGGTTCTGATGCCGAGCTTGCTGGTGGCCGTAATTGTCCAGGCACCCGTGATCACTGTTCCTTGGGTGTCACTCATCGGTTCGCTGTACGGCCTCTTAGGTGTATTAACATTTCTTTTGTTACTTGGCTGGTGGGCGAGAATTTTTGGCTCGGATTACGCTTCCTTTACCTCGGTCTATCAGGGGGTCATTCGATTTAACGCGTTTGTATCACTTGCTGTGATGGCTGGGCTTCGACCCGATTTATTACCACACCTCGGGATTTCAGCCGCGATTATCATCGTCGTGATTAATATTGCCTGTGTCTCCGTGATGACCTTTAATCGGGATGGCTTTTCGATCGGGTACATTTGCAAAGAACTCGGGAGGAATCCTTTGATTTTAGCGTGTGCGGTTGGGGGCGTGGGGCGGGTCTTGGAGGTGCCAGCGGGTTTTCCTGTTTCAGGCATTGCGTTGGTAGGTCAAGCGGCCTTGCCCATGGGGGTGCTGTGCTTGGGGGCCGGCCTGCAGTGGCGCGCTATAAGGGCCGGGCTCGGATTAGCGTCGTTCTCGGTCGTGACTCAGCTCTTCGTCAAGCCTCTTTTGTTTGTCGCTATAGCCGCGGTGATGGGGCTCACGGGGGATTGGCTTCTAGTCGGACTCCTGCTGGTGTGTGTCTCTACCGCTCCATCTAGCTTTATACTGGCCCGTCAGTTGGGTGGGGACGCGCCGCTGATGGCTGGGATCGTTGCGATTCAAACCGTTATGGCCATTGGCACGGTTCCGCTTGTTTTGTGGTTCGCCGAGAAAATGAATTGGATCAGTCTGGCATGAAGACGTGTGACTGCTTGATTATCGGAGCCGGTATCGTTGGGTTGACCCTCGCTCGTGAGTGGTTACTGCGATATCCGCAATCCAAGGTTGTGGTCCTCGAGAAAGAGTCCAACTCTGTCTCGCACGGGACCGGCCGCAACTCTGGAGTAGTTCACTCTGGTATTTACTACGCCGAGGGGAGTTTACGGGCAAAGTTGTGCGTGTCTGGTGCTAGACAGATGCTCGAGTACGTCGAGGAGCATCAACTGTGGAACGATCGCTGCGGGAAGCTCCTAGTGCCACCAACTGAGTCTTCCTTGAGTTCTATGGATGTTCTGCTAAACCGTGGTCAGGCAAACGGAGTAGAGATACACAAAGTGACAGGCCGGGAGGCTTTAGAGCTTGAGCCGCGTGTAAATACAAAGTTTGGTCAGGCACTCTACGTCCCGATTACGTCGGTTGTGAACCCAAAGGAGGTCGCGGAACGGGTGCGCGAGGAAGTGTTCTCAAGGGGTGGGGTCATTCATTACAGTATGCCCGCCGAGGCAATTGACGCACGCCGCGGAACGGCGCGGACAGTGGCGGGGTCGTTCGAGGCGGGGACAGTGGTCAATGCGGCTGGATTATTCGCTGACCACGTTGCTGAGCGCTCTGGTTTGAAGACCCAATATAGTTTTCAGCCATTCAAGGGGAAGTACTGGAAACACAAAAACCCCGACTTCACTATGCGGCGTCTGGTATACCCGGTTCCTGATCTGAGCCTACCATTTTTGGGTGTCCATACTGCACACAACCAGACCGGTGATGTGTACTTCGGACCCAGTTCGACGCCTGTTATAGGGCGTGAGAATTATCAAGGTCTGGATGGCATCAGGCTGCGTGACGGAATATCGCTAGGCGCCTCACTGGCTTGGAAATTTCTGAAAAATACGAACGGTCTCCGAACGCTTTCAATGCGGGAGATTAGGCTCATGCGTCTGCGAGGTGTCTGTGACGAGTTAACTAAGATCATTTCTGGTGTGGAACCAAGGGATCTTGAGCCAAGCCTTGCAAAAGTCGGTATTCGATCGCAAATATTCGACTCAGTGACGCAGCACTTAGTGACCGATTTTGTGGTTGTCCCGGACGGGAGAGCGATTCATGTCTTGAATGCGATCAGTCCGGCGTTCACCGCCAGCTTCGCTTTCGCTAGTTACGTTTTGGATACATACCAACGATAGGGATTGCATGTGGATTTAGGATTAAAAGGACGTACGGCACTGGTAATGGGTGCCTCACAGGGACTCGGAGAGGCAACGGCACTGCAGCTGGCCTCGGAGGGTGCTCACGTGGTCTTGGTCGCGAGACGCGAGAATGTTTTGCAGGAGGTCCAGCGGCGTATATCGGAGCAAGGTGGTTCCGCCGAGATAGCGGTCTGCGATCTCTTCGACGTAAATTCGAGGCGCGCTCTCTGCGACATGATCGGTAAACTGCCGCGAATCGACATCTTGGTCGCGAACTCCGGTGGTCCAGCTCCAGGCATGGCGCCAGGGATCGCGTCTGAGGTGTGGGCCAAGGAGTTTGATGCCATGGTTCTGGGCCTAATCGAGATAATTGATGCCGCGGTTGATCGTATGAAAGGCGCAAACTTCGGGAGGGTCCTTGTGATTGGGTCGTCCGGTATTGTCGTTCCGATTCCCAAGCTCGCGGTCTCAAACACCCTAAGGTCCGCCTTGGCTGGATACATAAAGACCCTGTCCGAGCAGGTGGCGCCGTTCGGGGTGACGTGCAACATGGTACTCCCGGGGAGAATAGATACGCCACGTACGAAGGCGATCGATGCCGGTGGGGCAAAGGCGGAGCGCGTGGACGTCGAAGAGATACGTGCGCGCTCTTGGGCGGGGATACCGATGGGCCGCTATGGGACACCGGAAGAGTTTGCCTCCATGGTCGTTTTCTTGGCGAGTGATAAAGCCAGCTACATCACGGGAATACAGGCACGGGTAGATGGCGGGGCGATGAAGTCTGTTAACGTCTAACGACGCAGTGCTGGAAAACTCAGCAACAGTGCGGCTATCATCTAGGGCTACCGAGTGATGGATCTAGGGCTGCCGAGTGATGGATCACCGCGTGCTGGCCTCTGGTAAGAGGTAGTCGGGAGTTTTGGGCCCTATCGATATCAAAGGTCATTGAATCAATTAATAACTAAAACGGAGAAAAATAATGAAACGTCGTTCATTACTCACCCTTAGCGCTGCCGTGATTGCCGGCTCGCTCACAATGTCGGGTATGGCCTTGGCCAACGCGAAGGACTACGTGCTTAACACTGCGTCTACCGGCGGTACATACCACCCGGTAGGAACAGCGATCGCGACCCTATCGAAAGTTAAGCTGCTTCCCAAGCAAAAGTTCAGCCTAACGGCCGTGAACTCTGCGGGCTCGGGCGCCAACGTCCAGGCCATGGGAGCTGGTACTGCAGACTTCGCGATTCTTCAGGGTCTTTTTGGTTCATACGCCGCCACCGGTACCGGACCAGTGTCGGCTCCTCAGAAGAATCTTCGGTCCGTGACAATGCTGTGGCAGAACGTCGAGCAGTTCGTTGTCGCCAACAGCGCAGTCAAAAATGGGACGGTGTCTGACCTTTTGGCCCTGAAGGGCAAAGGTGCCGGTATGGGGAAACAAAACTCAGGGACGATTGGGTCCAACCGGGTTTTGCTTTCTGGTCTCGGGCTCGATATGGATAAAGACTTCGAGTTAATGTACGCTGGGTATAACCCAACAGCGGACGCGCTCGCTAACGGGCAGATTGTGGCTACAGGGATGCCTTCGGGCCCACCGACCAGTGCTATTACTAAGCTGATGGCCGGTAACTCGGGTAAGTTCACCATCCTAAATATTACGCCGGATGAGGCGAAGAAAATGGATGGGGGCCGCCTTTTGTGGACACCATACACGCTTAAGGCTGGCACTTATCCGGGCCAGACAAAAGATATCCAGACCGTTGCTCAGCCTAATTTCTTGGCGGTCAACGCAAACGTCGACGAGAATCATGTTTATCTCCTGACGAAGACGATGTACGAAAACCTTCCGTTCCTTCAGGCCATTCACCCAGCGACAAAGGTAATGGTTGTCGAGAAGGCGATGGATGGGCTTCCTGTGCCGTTACATCCTGGTGCTGCTAAGTACTACAAAGAGGTGGGGCTTAAGATTCCCTCGCACCTGATCGGTAAGTAACTCGTAAGCATGGGGAGACCAGACTAGTCTGGTCTCCCTGTTCTTTTCCTCAATTACGGCTGGTCAGGAGTCGCAGATGACTCGAGAGCATTGGTTGTCATTTGACGAGTCGTCTGATGGCCTCACAGGGCTACGATGGCTGCTGATCTGTTTTGCGGTATGCTTCGCCGCCTGGCATGTAGCCACCAATCTTCTAATCAACGAGCCTCCCATCTGGCAAAACGCCATACACTTCGGCGGCTTCGCGTTTCTCGGCAGCATCATTTTTCCTGCGAAATTCTTCGGTCGATCGTCTCTTACGTTTGACGCAACGTATGGCTTAGTGGTGGCGTTGTCGGCCTGCTGGGTCGTGGCCGCCGAGCCGAGAATCTATGAAGATACGTTGGCCATCACGGGTCAAGCTTGGCAGTTCAATCTCATCGACTGGTTAGCCGGTTCTGTATTGATATTCGCTGCCTTCGACTTCTCAAGACGTGTCTCGGGTTGGGTAATTCCGGTCCTGATTGTGGTTGCGATCTCGTATATACTCTTTTTAGGTGAATATCTTCCGGGGGTGTTCCGCGCTGCGAGCCTACCGTTAGACGATATCTTGTTCCGTACCATTTATAACGACGAGGGCCTGTTCGGAATTCTGGCGAATATCTCCTCGTCCAATATCGCTCTGTTTATGATTTTTGGGGGCTTCCTTGTGGTCTCTGGTGCCAGCGATTTCGTGATCGAGATATCGAAGGTGGTTGCCGGAAGGATTAGAGGCGGAGCTGCCTTCGTTGCGGTCCTGTCGTCTGCTCTTACCGGAACGATCAGTGGTTCAGCCGTTGCGAATACGGCATCCACGGGTGTGATCACGATACCTCTGATGAAGTCGAGCGGGTTTAGGGGCCGTTTTGCTGCTGGGATCGAGGCGGCTGCTTCGACCGGGGGGCAATTGATGCCCCCTATCATGGGGGCCGGGGCCTTCGTTATGGCGAGTTACACATCCATCCCTTACGCTACAATCGTCGCAGTGTCTGTGATTCCTGCATTTCTCTATTTCTTGTCTGTAGCGTTCGTTGTCCGGATCGAGGCCGTAAAGCACCGGGTCGGAGAGGGCGTAGACATGTCGATAAGTCGGGCAAAGATTTACGCGGGCGGTCTAACCTTCGTGATTCCTCTTGGGGTGATGATTTATCTGTTGATGGCGGGGGTAACCCCATCATACGCCGCCTCTGGCGCTATCGGTGTCCTGATCGCCGCCTCCTGGTTCTCTTGGCTGATTGGGCAGGCCATTGGCTCGCGGGATATGCAATCTAATGTAATGAATATCAAGAGAGTCTGCGAGGCGTGCTTGTTCGGAGTTAGGAGTGGTGTGTTGACCGCAATCCTCATGGTCTCTATTGGGGTCATAAATAACGCTATCGTGACCAGCGGTATCGGTAACGGTTTTTCTTTGATGATTGCACAGTGGTCGCAAGGGTCCCTTGGGATTGCCATCTTGCTCATCGGGTTAGCCTCGCTAGTTTTAGGAATGGGGCTCCCCGTGACCGCGGCTTACATCATCATGGCTATTCTCTGCGCGCCGGCCTTGGCCGGCATTCTAGCTGACACCATGATCGTGGAGCAGCTCATGGTTGGCCTAACTGATCCAGCACAATCGGCGTTATTTATGCTCGTCGACAGCCCGTACGTGGCTAAGGTGGCGACGGGTATGACAGAGCAAGAGGCCTGGAGTTTGGTCGCCGCGATACCTTTCGAGGTCGCGATGACCTTGAGGCCGGTGTTGGTGGATGTCGAGTCATTGACCGGATTCCTGCTGATAGCCCACCTGATAATTTTCTGGTTGAGTCAGGACAGTAACGTGACCCCGCCGGTCTGTCTGGCTGCATTTACCGCCGCAGGTATAGCCAAGTCGCCGCCTATGGCCACCGGTTTTCAGGCTTGGAGAGCCGCGAAAGGCCTCTACATCGTGCCACTTTTATTTGCGTATACGCCTCTGATAACGGGTTCGTTATTTGAGATGCTGCAGATCGGTGTGTTTTCGTTGTTTGGTATCTATGCCATTAACGCCGTGATCGCCCGATATGCCGAGGGGCCGCTAGCTTTCTGGAATTGGCCCTGTCTTGTTGGCGGGGCCGCACTCTGTTTTGTCCCCCTAGATCTGCTCCTTAACCTGATCGGGGCATTCTTGGTGTCGCTTGTTATGCTGTGGACCCACCGACAAAACGAGTTCTTTAATCACCCCACTACCGAAGACTAATCTGTGGTTTAATCACAATTAATACGTGTTTTCGGAGTTCTAAATGCGATTTTTCATTTTTGCTTCAGTGCTGTGTCTCATTAGTGGTTGTGTCTCAATTTTTTAACGTTAGGTTATGCGAAACGATCCACATCACGCTAGGTTAGAGGCGAACAGGGAGCTTCACGCCAGGCCTTTTCCTGAATTAAGTGCCGAGTGCCACCTGGTACATATTTGTGTCCGGGTGTCGTCGACTTCTAGAGAAGACGTTCGCCTGTGGATCAGAGAGAGGGTTCCAGAGTTTCCGGATGACTTCCAGGGCCACTGGGAGTACCACCACGGGGATCTCTGGATTCGTGTTGAGCGCCATACCGAGTTCGTGTCTATCACGCAGGTAATTCCGACCGGGTCTGCATGTATGCAGTTCCTTGATCAAACGTGGATTGATCGGTCGCCTCAGGACGTTCTCGTGCTGACTGAGTTGCACTCGGGAATCAAGTTGGATCTCCCGGAAAAATATGATGCGGTCAGTGAGATGCGGGAGGGCGCAGTGACAACCGCGGCGCGTTTTGAGCCCGACCAAGACGGGCTGACCGCGTGGTGGGTCTCTTTTTCCAGTGACCCTGGAGACGAGTCTGCTGGGCGTTTTATACAGATGATTCTAGAAATAGAAACCTACCGAACATTAGCTGTGATGGGGATGGATGGAATAAGAGCGGTCCATCCGATCTTGCAGCGGGTCGCCAATGAGTTACCCAGCAGCGACTCGGCGGAAACAGATCATTCAAAAATGATGGAGACGCTATCGACTCTCTCGAAACAAGAGAGTGAGCTTCACCAAATATGGGAACGCCTCGCGTGGAGGATCGGTGCCAACAAGGCCTACCATGATCTGGTTTTTGAACGACTGGTGCAGCTGAGGGCCCACGGTAGAGATGAGTCGGTCGGGATCAGACACTTTCTCAAGCGGCGGTTGACCCCGGCCATCGCTACCGCCGATACGATCATGCGCAGGCGGTCAGAGCTATCCAATCAGATCGACGAGAGGGCACAACTACTGCGGACGCACCTGCAGCTAAACCTACAGAGCCAGACCCGTGATTTGTTGGCGAGTCTTGATAAGAGCGCAGTTCGCCAGACCCGGCTGCAGTCTGCAGTTGAGGGATTATCGACCGTGGCTATCGCGTATTACGCGGTGGGATTGATCTCTCCGATGATCGAGCCATTTGTCGATCCGACGATGAAAGATTGGGTGAAGGCAGTTGTCGCTCCGGTCGTCATTGGTCTCGTCTGGTGGTCGCTGTCACGGATACGGAAGAAGTTCAGTCAAGGCAGCACGTCTTAGTGCTGTGGGTTTGGGATGATCTGCCGAAGTGCCGAATCCTACTGCAGGAGATCTGAGATCAGCGGCAAACGGATTGGTTGTCATGCCCGAAGAGGCGGTGCATCACTTATCCGGAGGCTTGCCGCAATCGGGCACTAATCGACCATTAGGTCTCTCATGAATAGGGGTAAGCCAAAGGCTCCGTGATGCGCCTGGGGCGTGTAGTACCTAAGGCTGGGCAACATTTGTGTGCGTCTGGCCAAGTCATGGACCGATGGGGTGTCGATCAATGACTTGGATGCAAATCCCATAGCCATTGCACCGCCCACGTAGGTGGGCACTGGGGTCAAATAAAATGAGCGCGTCTGGAAACATGATCTCCAGCGACGATAAGTGTTCGTCACCTCGTCGCCTTGCATATAAGGCACGCCATTCTGTGTGACAAGAATGCCGTTATTGGTTAATGCTCCAGCGCATCCCTGATAAAAAGTAGATTCAAAAAGTACTTCGCCTGGCCCGATGGGATCCGTCGAGTCGGTGATGATGACATCAAATTGCTCGCGATTATTGGCTATAAAAGCTGCCCCATCAGCGATGACTAGACTGAGCCTTTCATCACTGAATGCACCATCTGAATGCTTTGGAAAATACTCAACACACATATCGATTACGGCGCGATCGATTTCTACCTGTGTCACTGACTTGACACTCGGATGCTTCAGGACTTCACGCAGAATCCCGCCGTCACCGCCACCGATTATCAGGACCCTTTTAGGGCAGGCGTGTGTGTTCATTGGTACGTGGACCATCATCTCGTGATACACGAACTCATCCGCCTCGGTGGTCTGTATAACACCGTCGAGTGCCATGACGCGACCGAACCGTGGATTTTGAAAGATGACGAGGTGCTGGTGGTCTGTGGTGGCTTCGAACAGGGTTTGTCCTCGCTCGAAACTCTGGCCCCACTCTGGATACAGGGTTTCTTGGTAGCGCATCAGCGGATCTTGCCGCGACGTTCTTCGACTACCTCTGAACGAGAAGGACGGAAATAACGGCCTAGGATCTCGACCGCCCGGTGGGGGTTAGAATCACCACACATAAACACATCAAAAGCGGCGTAATCTTTTTCGGGCCACGTGTGGACTGAGATATGGGATTCGGCTAACACAGCGACACCGCTGATCCCGCCGTTTGGTGTGAAATGGTGCAGATGGATATGTAAGAGGGTTGCATTGCACTCCTCAACGCACGTGCGCATCGCTGCTTCCATCCTCTCCAGGCAGTCGATACCTTTAGCGCCCCAAAGATCAATGATTAAGTGCGTTCCTGCGAAAATTTCGCCGTCTCTGCAAATGAAGTGATCGAGAGATTGATCGCGCCCTTCGATCTGGTCGTATTGTGGCCAATGCTTCGTGGCGACCGCAGTCAAGGATGTGCTCAATTCAGGTGATACCCCCTGGATCTATTTGAATGTATAACTGATGCGATACACCCATGATTCCGAAGGCGTCGCGCGACTAAGAGAGCATAAATCCTCGTGTTATCAGCTCAAGTAGCGCGAAGTGTATTGATTTTTGCTGGTTGTGCAAGAAAAAATATGAAAGGAAAAATAATGTTATCGGGTTTTGAACGGAGTAGGTCGCCAAGTTGACTTTGAGTTGGCTAACGCGCTGAAAGCTAATCTTACGTTGTAACAACCTGTGAAGAGCAAAAAGGACCAGGCACGCTCTGGAGTATATCTTACGATTTTCATTTTCGTTTGGGAGAACGTTCACGCCGCGTCTGTCAGGCCTTGTTTATCAGTCTGAAAAGCGAGCTCGGATACATTTGTAACGGTCGATGGATAGATGACCGAATCAGCTATCGCCTTCTTAACGATAAACCCACTCCCAATGACGATAAATACCATATTCACGACAGCAGACGGCCATGCCTCAGAATATGCACTCGACACAGCGATTAAGATGCAGCTGATCACCGACGTACCGTGGAATACGTAGCTCGTACCGGTGATCCAGGCACGCGCCAAGCTGAAGTACGCCGCGAGGTAAATTACACCTCCAGCAAAACCAAGCCCGAGCATGATTGCATCTAACACCGACGTTTACTCCGGAATTCTTCTGAATAGGGCGTGCAGTCTATCTGGTTTTTTCGGTACAACAAGCGGAAATAATCAATTATTTTTCATATACTTGGAATGCTTTTGGAACGCAAAATTTTTGGCTCCTAATGAGTTTTTTGTACTTTTTTGAGTTGATTTAGCTACCTGACTCGGATTCAGGGCATGATGATTAGTAGAAAATATTTCGTCTTCGAATGAATGCCTCTTCATACTCTCGTTGGAGGTGCATCAGATCTCTAGGGAGCAAATGAAAAAAATGTGGGATTCCGTTGAAATTATGTGCCCCTATTGCGGTGAATTTCAGCAAACTGATGTCGATATCAGTGCTGGTAGTCAGGAGTATTGGCAGGACTGCCAGGTATGCTGTTGCCCAATTTTATTCGAACTCACCGTCCACGAAGATCGAGAGTTCTTCGTGACCGTGAAAAGAGATGATGAATAATCTTGAGCTTTGATGTTTGGATCGCCTACGTTCTGGTGGCGGTCTCAATTTCGATATCATCGGAATTCGGTCGTATTAGTATGCTCTCCT
>MDTB01020621.1_pt1 | contig 15520 bp, 14 predicted proteins | sample 811161 | NCBI WGS metagenome assembly MDTB01 (sample SAMN05326650, study PRJNA326480) | marine metagenome | isolation source: seawater | place: Mediterranean Sea | collected 2009 | reverse complement strand
TTTTCCTCAAAATTAACACTTAGTTGGATATATTCAAAAACCTTTTAGGTTTTTGAATAGCCAAATAAAAATTGATAATTTTAAGTTTGAAGTCAATAAAACTTTAGTATGCCAGTGTCAAATATTAATGTAAATGGTTTAGAGCATGTTAACTTGAATAATGAACTCAAGTTTTGTTATGGTGAAATTGATGCATCAGTTAAAAGCGATGATTTTATTTCAATACCAGCAAATATAAATTCTGATTGTGCTGTTGTTATAAGCAGTCCCAACGGAGATTTAAGTTTTAGAAAAGAATTAGTGAAATCTCCAGTTATAAGCGACTATTCTGTGACTCTTTTTGATAATGCAGGTTGTGTTCTATCAAAACTTAAAAAAAATAGATCTTCCAATGATACAGGGGATGTTGTTAATGCAATGCCAAATATTACTTTTCTGTCAGATTTAATAATACCAGGAGTTAAAGATGATGTGACAACTTGTGTGCTTTTGGATAGTTATAATTTAGTTGACTCTGTTGAAATGGCAAGTTCAAAAGAATTTTTAATCCGATGTGATTTTTCAAGGTTTTTTGATAAGAATGAAAGATTAAAAAAAGAGAAAACCAAATTATTTTTAACTAAAGAATTGTACGAATTATTTATTGGAGTCTTAGACCTTGATGAATATTTTTGTGAAGTTCATAAATCAGACAATATATATTCCTATCTGTCTGAATATTTGTTTGGTAAAATTTTGTGTACAACTGAAATTAATCATAGGGAGAATATATTTTTTGGTGAAGATACTGATATAATTTATTCGGCAATTGAAAGTAGTAAAGGAAGTAAAATGATGGGTAGGAGCAAAAGTAATTTACAACTTAATATTTGTTCACTAAATTCAAAATTTAAATTTATGGTTTTATTAAAATGTAGCAGTTCAGACATTGAGATGAAATTCATTTCAAAACCTAACCTTGTGGTTAAATCAAAGTCTATTTCAGAAACATCTTTGGAATCGTATTTTGAAAATTTAAAAAATATGATTTTTTTTTGGAATGAATTAAAAGTTAGGAAAAAGGTAAAATCTGATTATAATTTTCTACTGACTGAATCGGAAAAAGTCATTGAGTATCTATTTGATAAACCAGACTTGATATTTGATGATGATTGTGAGTTCACTATATTTATTAAAAACGAAATATCAAAATTTAGTGAAGGTATATCAAATGATTTGAGAGGACTAATGAAAAGAAAATCTAGTGTGTATTCATTTGAAGAATTTGGGATGATTAAAAAGCCGAGTCTAGGTAGACAATATTCTCAAACTTGTAATGATAATGACTTTTTTTAAAAAACTTTTATAAATGAATTAAAAAAATTTTTAATCTATTAAAACTTTTTTTAAATGAAATATTGTTTTTTTCTAGGTTAAGATATTATGTGGATTTTAATTGGCGCTGGAAAGCCGCAATGGACTGTTTTAAGACACAATGGTCCAATGTTTCCTCCTGAGTATGAAACTCATAAAGTACCTATAATATTTAAAGGTGAAGAAACACTATTACCTCCATTAGCAGAAGAATATGCTACATTATTTGCAAAATATATCGATACTCCTTATAATGAAAAGCCTCAGTTTAGTAAGAATTTTTTTAATGACTTTAAAAAGATTTTACCTGATAAAATGAAAAATTCTAGTTTGGATGATTTTGATTTTTCTTTAATAAAAAAACATATAGAAGATGAATCTGAGAAAAAAAGAAATTTATCAAAAGAAGAAAAAGAAAAAATTAAGAAAAATAACGAAAAAGATGATGAGCCCTACAAATTTTGTGTTATTGATGGCGCAAAACAGTCTGTTGGAAATTTTAAAATAGAACCGCCAGGTATTTTTCTTGGACGTGGTAATCATCCAAAATCAGGGAGCATTAAAAAAAGAATCAGGCCTGAAGATGTAACTCTTAATTTAGATAAAAATGCACCTATTCCAAAAATAAATGTTTCTGGAAAATGGGGTAATATAATTAATGATAATAGCGTTATTTGGCTTGCAACTTGGAAAGATGAAATACTTGGTAAGAATAAATACGTTTTTACTTCAATGGAATCATCATTTAAGTCTAAATCAGATGAAAATAAATTTGATTTAGCAAAAAAATTAAAAAGAAAAGTTAATAAAATTAGAGAATCTTATGAAAGTGAACTTGAAAGTGATGATGATAAAATGAGACAAATGGCAACTGCTTTATATTTTATAGATAGATTAGCGTTAAGAGTAGGAGGTAAAAAAGATAAAAAACAAGAAGCTGATACTGTAGGCGTTACATCTTTAAGAGTTGAGCATATCTCATTAACTCCTCCAAATGTGATTAAATTAGATTTTTTAGCAAAAGATTCTATAAGATTTTGTAAAAAAGTCAATTCACCGAAAGCAGTATTTGACAATATAAAATATTTTATAAGTAATAAAAACAAGAAAGATCAATTATTTGATTTAGTAAGTGCTTCTTCCCTAAATCAATATTTAGAAAACTATATGAAAGATTTAACAGCAAAAGTTTGGAGAACATATAATGCTTCTTTCTTATTTCAAAAAGAATTAGATAAAGTTAATATTGATAAAGTTATGGCTTTTCCAGAAAATGAAAGAGTTCATTATTTATTAAGTATGTTCCAACAAGCAAACACAGCAGTAGCTCTGTTATGTAATCATCAGAAAGCAGTAACTTCAAATTTAGATAGTGCAATTGAAAAAATAGACAAGAGAATCAAAGAATTAAAAAAGAAAAAGACAAAATATATTTCTCAAAAGAAAAAAGATCTTGCAGATAAAACAGATAGTAAAATAAAAATATTAAAATTAAAGAAGAATAATAAAATTAATATGAAAAGTGTATCATTAAATACTTCGAAAATAAACTATATAGATCCAAGAATAATATATTCTTTTGCTTACAGATTCGATATTTCAGAAGAAAAGTTATTTACTCAAAAAGAAACTAAAAGGTTTGAATGGGCTAGTAAAGTGGATAAAAATTATAGATTCTAATTTATTATCTAAATATTTGTAATAATGATTTATACAATCAATGGAGAATTCATTGACGAAAAAATTATAGAAAATATGGATAACTCTACTGCATCTTTCAACTCTCTTAGATTTCATGATTCTGATAAAAAACCGGCTAATTTGACATTTACAAATAATAAATTAATTTTAAGCCAAGAGGATAATAAAAATATGTTATCAACAATGTTAGATGTTGATTTCGCTGATAAAACAATTGGAATTTACGGAAATTTAAATTCTCATAATAACATTATTTTTTATCCAGATTCAAACGAAAGCAAACCAGAAATAGACAAGGGTATAATTTTTTATAACAAAAATAAAAAAATAGTTGGGTCTATTCATAAAGATAATAAAGATAAAAGTGATATTGTTTTTAGAACTGGTTATTCAAATCAGGATCCTTTTGAATTATCAGAAAAAATGAGAATTAAGAATTCAGAAGATCGAGTAAAAATAACAGGTACATTAGATACAGATTCATTATGTATTGGAGACACTTGTTTAGACAAATCTGATATTAGATGGATAAAGACGAGAGGTAGTAATGTGTCAAATTAGAAAAAAGGATCTAAAATAATTAAATGAAGTTAGGATTGATAATGTTCTATGATGAAGCCATAGAAGATTATGCATATTTTAGTTATAAAATAAATGAAATGTATTGTGAAAAATATGGGATTAAACTAATATTATCAAAAACTAAAACTTATAAAAATAGACATCCTGCTTGGGAAAGATTGCCATTGATTTTAAAAAATCTAAAAAACTATGATTATTTGATATGGGTTGATGCGGATGCATTCTTTTACTATGATTCTGATAATATTATTGATATTATTAAAGAAAATTATTCAAGTAACTTTATCTTTAGTAATGATATTAAAGATAAAAACATAAATACAGGATTTTTTATTGTAAAAAACACTGAATACAGTTTTAATTTTTTAAATAGATGGGCTTTTGATGAAAATCTATATGAAAGTAATACTATGAAGTATTGGTGGGATCAAGGAGTTTTAATTTATATATTTGAAAACAATATATTGAACATTAAAGAAAATTCTATAACATATGATTATGGAATACTACAAGATTTTAATTTTTCAGAATCCAAAAAGAAACCATTTATATGCCATTTGGCTGGGAAAGATAAGAATACCAGAGTATCTATAATTAAGGATTATTTTAAAAATATTTCCGAAGCAAGTTTTTGAAGTCACTGATTAAAGTTCAGGCAATAAAAAAATTGAATTTTTTTTATTACTATTGTTCTTAAGGTTTTTTTCTTTTGGCTTGATTTTCTCAAGCAAGGACTGATGTATATTCTCTCTACTAGTAGAATTTTTCTTAACAGAATTGTTTGAACGAGAAGACACTGTACCAGTCACGGGCAATATAATAGATACCGGTTATCAACAATTCTGCAAAGAAAAGTGCTAGGGATTATGTTGTATCGAAGGTGGGAAACCTAGTAATGAGTACCTGTCTTGGCTGTCTAAAACACCTGGATTAAAACTCTAACCGTCGGGCAGAACGTACCCGTGTGAGATACGAAACTCTCACCCACCCCGAGGCTTGACCAGCTGAGGGGAACAATGGAATGGAATATTGGTTGCTAGCATAAAAAAAATACAACAGGGTTATACCCAAAATGAAGATGTAAATAATAGTGTAATTAGTATAAATAACCAGAATATTAAATCAGCTGTAAATTTGTGGTATCTTAATCGACAGCAAGCCGAGAGCATGTATGGTCATATATCTACTTGGGATACAAGTGAAGTAACTGATATGAGTTATCTGTTTAGCTTTGATAATGCAGGTATAATTAATGAGGATATCAGTAGATGGGATGTTTCCAAAGTCACTACTATGGAAGGTATGTTCAGTAGCAACCGTGACTTCAACCAGGATATCAGTAAATGGGATGTGTCCAATGTCACAAACATGGGACTTATGTTCGCTCAAGCAATTGCTTTCAACCAAGATATTGGGCAGTGGAATGTGTCCAATGTCATAGATATGCAAAGTATGTTCTACTTAACCATGGACTTCAACCAGGATATCAGTAAATGGAATGTGTCCAATGTCATAAATATGATGGGTATGTTCTGTGAAGCACGCGCCTTCAACCAGGATATCAATACGAAAAAGATAACAGCAGAAAATAGTCCAACAGGAGTGGAGTACACGGCATGGAATGTGTCATCGGTGACTAAAATGCAGAAGATGTTCAATTGTGCAACTACCTTCAACAAGGATATAGGGCAATGGAATGTGTCCCAGGTTACAGATATGAGTTTGATGTTCAGCTGTGCAGATGATTTCAATAAGAGTACCGGGGAATGGCATATAAGAGATGACTGTAATGTTTCTAATATGTTTGCAGAGTCAGGTGTGTCAAGAAAAACATCTAACCCTTCGAATCGCCCGACTAAAGCCACCTTCCTCGACGACGACAATGTAGGCATCTCAAACAAGCGATGGCGCCCTAAAGGCAGTCCCAAAAAGAAGCAAAAGGCCAAATCGACTACGACCTCGGTCGCGGAGCGATTAAAACAACTCGATGAGTGTAAACCTTATCTCACCGGTGCTGAGTACGCTAGTAAGCGCGCTGACTTGATCGAGCTAATTTGAAAAAAATTTTTTTTAATAAAGTGCACTATTCTTTTTATCAAAAGATACTGCTCCTTTGAACATATCCGTCGTATATTCCACAGATGACACATCCCATGAATTAAGTGATTGATTGAATGATAATGCATCTTCAAACATACTATTCATGCGAATAACTGATGATACATCCCATGAATCTAGAGGTTGATTGAAAAATGATGTTTCTGCAAACATGCAATTCATAAGAATTACAGATGACACGTCCCATGAATTAAGAGGTTGATTAAATGAGGAAGCTCCACAAAACATTAAAAGCATATTAGTTACTGATGACACATCCCACAAATTAAGAGGTTGATTAAATGAGGAAGCTTTATTAAACATACATACCATACTATATACTGATGACACATCCCACGAATTAAGAGGTTGATTAAATGAGGAAGCTCTATTAAACATACATACCATACTATATACTGATGATACATCCCAATTGCTTATATTATCATTAAAATTATATTTTTTATAAAATAAATAACTCATATCTCTTATAAGGGATACATCCCAATTAGAAATATCACCATATTTATTTGATGCTTCATCTTTATCATACTATAAATTAACTCCTTAGTTTTAGGTTATAAAAATAGTAAAATGAATCAACTTTGTTGATTCTTTAACTTCTTCTGGTAAAAATTCCATATATATAATATAATGAATCAACTTTGTTGATTCTTTAAATAAATTAATGAAATTAATTAATTCCATAAAGCATTATTTTTTTTATCAAATAATGTTGCACCTTTAAACATATTAACCATAATAGTTACTGATGATGTATCCCATGAATTTAATGGCTGATTAAAATTATAACAATCCAAGAACATACTTCTCATATTAGTAACTGATGATACATCCCATGAATTAAGTGGCTGATTGAATGACCATGCGTCCAGAAACATAGCATCCATATTAGTTACTGATGATACAATCCATGAGTCTATTGGTTGATTGAATGATACTGCTCGATAAAACATTCCACTCATATTAGTAACTGATGTTACATCCCATGAAATAAGTGGTTGATTGAAATCTGATGCTTCCTCGAACATAAAACTCATATCAGTTACTGATGACACAATCCAAGAATCAATTGGTTGATTGAATGCGGTGGCATTTTGAAACATATCTTTCATGTTAGTTACAGATGATACATCCCATAAATCTAGTGGTTGATTAAATGTGTATGCTAGACAAAACATAGCTTCCATATTAGTTACTGATGATACATCCCACTTATTTAAATTTTGATTAAAATCGTCACACTCCACAAACATATAGGACATGTCAATAACATTAGAAACATCCCAATTAGATATATTGTCATTAAATTTAGATTTCCATCTAAATAAACCAGACATATGTTCAATTAAAGATGTATTCCAATTTGATATATGATTATATCTAATAAGTGCTTCATCTTTATTTTTGCACCATAAATCTACGGCTTCTTTTAATTCTTTTTTAGTTTTAGGTTTAAATATTACAAAATCCTTAATTACATTTACTAGGTCTGTTGATATACCTTCCATTAAAATCAAAAAATCCCTACATAAAAAAAATTATTCATTTTTTTTTATATTATATTATTTTAAAAAGATTATTACTGCTTAAATTTTCTCTACAGTAAGGACAAGTTGATTTTGTGGAATCACTTTTCTTTTTTACTAACCAACTTAAAATACAATTTTCACAGTAAAAATGTTTACAGAAAGTAAAAACATTAGAATCTTCTCCGCATATATAACAATTTTCAATATCTTTATCTATTTCTTTGTTATTTATTGATTTATAGATTTTTTGAAATATACAATGATCACTTATACCAGTTTCATTATCATTTAATAAAATATAGTAGATAGAAGGATAGGTTTCAGTTAAAAATTTTGCTAAGTTTACTTTATTATATTTAACGGCGCTTTTAAATAAATAATCATCATCAAATCTTACATCAATATCCGGTTTTAGCTTAATCATTAAAATAATAGTATCAAAACTATTATTACTAAATGATTTCCGAAATATTTTATCAATGTCAATTAAATCTTTTATTTCTGGTTTAAAATTTAGAATTTTTTCAGCCTCATCTTTAAAATTAAGTAAACAAAAATTATAAAAACACATATATATTGTTTCTAAATTATTAACATTATAATTTGAAATCAAATATAATACAGATTCTATTCTACCATTTTTAGATGAACAATCTAGTAAACTTTCAATATTCAAATTTATATCTTGATGAATTTCTATATACCATTTTGCAATTTCTAATTTACCTTTTGAAAATGCTTCTGAAATAAATTTTATATGAAGTTTATTTTTTTTGATGTTTCTAATATTACTATATTTATTATACAATTCTTTGACAAAACTAATATCACTAACTATCATAAAATATTGAAAAGTATGAAAACATAATTCTTTTGGATTTAGACTAAAAAAATAATCAATTACTTTATTCGATTTTCTTCTACTACAATATTTAGTAAAAGCTTTGGTTCTTGATATTTGATCAATATTTTCTTTATTTATCAATAATTTCAGCATTTCAAATTGATCACATTCAATTGCTATTGTTATTATTTTATCATTTATTAATGCTGGTTCTTTTTTTAATAATTTCTGAAAAAAAGTAAAATTATGAGATGTACAAGCAAATGTCATAGCAATTTCATATACTTCTAAATTCATCATAATTTTACCTGAATCAATTAATTCAATTGCAAGATTGTAATTAGACATAAAAATATCGCTCTTGAAATACGCTTTTGATATTTCTATATCTTTAAATTGAATAGAAATCAACCAGTCCATTAATTCACTATCAATAAAATCAGTAATTACTCCCGAATTTCTAGAGAAAGGATTCATTTTTATATTTTCATAAAATTCTTTATCTTGTTTAAAACTATATAACCATTTAATAATTTTTAAATTATCTTCTGAATAACTAATACAGTCTTTGAAGGAACTTTTTATGATATCATCAGAAATTCCAAATTTATTTTTTAAAAACCTAGCAGAATCAAAATTTTTTAATTTACATAAATTGTAAAAAATATATTCATAATCCTTTTTATTTAATCTGAATTCAGAATAATTTTTAATTTTTTCTAAAAGCCAATTAGTTACTCTGATATAACCACCTGTTAGAAAATTTTCAATATAATCCTTAAAATCGTGTTCAAATTCAATATTAGGATTTTGTTGAAACAACCATTCAAAATAATCTATTGCATCTGATTCTTTAAATATTCTTATGCTGAAACTTTTAATAGAAATATTATAAACGTTAGGATATTTTTTATATAATATTTTTACAATTTCATAATCACCACTACTTAATAAAATTTCAATTATGTAATCAAAATTATCGTCAATATAATCTTTTGGTAATTCATATTTATCACAAAACCATTTCATAAAATCACAACTAATACTGGAAAAACATTCAGTAATAAAATCTATATTTTCATATAAATTTGATTCCAAGTCAAAATAATCTTTACTATAATCTAATAAATATTCAACTGTATCAATATCGCCTAATCTAAAAACCGAACTTAATAAATTTTCTATATTGTTTTCATTTATTAAATTTGGTTTTATAGATGTTAACCATTTTATCATTTCTAAATTTTCAAGGTCAATTTCATTTTCTATAATATAATCATAAATTGTAATATCTTTATTTAAATCAAAATACCATTTTGCCATTTCTAATTTATTATTTGAACAAATTTTAAGAAAAATATTAGTAGAATTTGTTTGATTGCTTAAGTCTGGATTTAATAATAACAAATTACTTGCAGTTTCTATATCACCACTATAACAAGCATTTATAAAACATTCAGAATCCTCTAAGAAATTGATTTCAGAATATGATTTTATTATAAAATTTGCTATTTCCCAATCACCTTCTTTACATGCCTCATAAAAAGCATTATGAGCAACATCTAAATGATTAATTTCTACATCTTTGTAAATCGAAATTAAATACTTAATCATATTTATATTACCTTTAACACATGCACTTATAAATGTATTTCTTATAATATCATCATTTGAATTTTCCATTTCTTTTAGTAACCATTTTAAAACATCTAAATAAGGAGTTTGGCTTACCAGTCTAATTAATGTACAATTATCTATTTTTAACAATAAGTCTTCTTTTTTAGATAAAATATATTTAGCAACTTCAATAGAACCTTCCTCACACGATTCTATAAAATAATTCTTTAATTCATATGAATTAAGTATTGAAGGTTCAATTTCAATTAACCACTTTATTATTTCTAAATTATTAAATCTACATGCAAGGCCAAATGGAGTGCAAAAATCTATAAAAATATCTATACTAGGTTCAATACTATATAAAAATTTTGCAACATCCAAATTGTTTTCTTGACAGGCTAAAGTGAATGCTTCTTCATCTTTACTATTAATATCGATAGTATTCGTACTACAAATATATTTAACAGCATTTAGATAACCATTACGGCAACAGAAACATAATGCATTTTCCTCTTGATACATATCACTTTCATCTTCGATATCAAAAATCCATTCTTTTAATGGATATATTTTTTTTACAAGTTCGATATTATCATTTTTACAAGCTTCAATAAAAATATCGTTATTTAATAAAGAAATATCAATGTCTGAATTATTAACAATAGACATTTATTACTAATACTGATCACATCTATTTAAATTATTTTATTTCTTCACCCTCTGCCTTCAAATGGTTGATTAAATGATTCTGATCGTTCTAGTACACCACCTAGTCATTATACATTCAATAAAAAAATTGAAATAGTCTGATTCTAATATCAACTACATAGCTTTTACATATGTGTGTTGGCATAATTGCGACCTCCCCCCTCCAAACTGGAACCAAAAGAAACCCTGTTAATGATTTTATTGAAATTTTAAAGCTTGAAAAAGGACCAAACAAATTTGTTGTCTCTGATAGACAACTTCAAAAGATTAACGATTTAATGAAAGATAATCTTTTTCGTAATTTTAAGGATTGGTATAATTTTTTCTCCCAAACGGGAGTGAAAAAATTACCAATATTATTTTCTCCGTTTTTAAGAAATCATATTAGTATTTATGATGATCAAAAAACAAGAGCAAAGTATATTGTTGATTATATGAATCAACATAATCACTTAGATTTAGTGACCATGGATGGTCACGGTAGGTTAATGTATTCTTTAATGGATTATATAAAATCCAAAGAATTGAAACAAATAAAAGTACATTTAATGGATATAGAAAAAAGAACTAATGATTTTCATAAAAAGGTATTTCCAAAAGAAATATTTGAAAGTGAAGACAATGAATTGAAAATGAAGATATCGGTTCCAAAAGAGCAAGATATAATGGATATTGATACTGAATATTTTAAGAGTATCAAAAACCCATTTTTATATCTTAACTTTTGTGGAATATCGTGTTGTTCAAAAAAGAAATTATCAGGAAGAGAAATAGTCAAGAGGTTTATAATGAAATGGTTGGAAAACCACGAAGGTATTATGGTATCACTCTCTTTGAGACCTCATGGTCTTGAAGAAACAGTAGATGGTATGGAAACTAACTACGGAATGTTAAAAAAATTCAACATCCAATTAGTTTCTAAGAGATCATCTTTTGTGACCTACATGGTTACAAAAAACTAACTTTTTTTAACTTTTTACAAAATAAAAATATAAGTAAACATTGATATAATTATTAAAAATAAAAAATAAAGCAAACCTTTTAGAATATTTATTAAAAAAACAAATTGATCTATTGTATTTTGATACAATATAATGTCTCTAGTAAATATAATTAAATTACAGAATTCATCAAATCCTTCATTTGCATCATATCTACAAGTTGGACATTTGTTAAAATTATACTGAACAAGTTTCTTTATACAATTAATATGATATGTCTCATGACATCTTAAACATGAGTATATTTGAGAATTAGGAGATTTATTTTTTAAACAAATTGGACAAATTTCATCCTCTATACAAATATTTTTTTTAATTTCATAATTTTCCATTAAATAGTTAATGATACTTTTGTAAAGTTAAACGTCTATGTTTAAAAAGATAAAAATTATTCATTTAATATGAAATTTTTAATTCTTATTGTTTTAATACTATTACTAGGTTATTATCCAAAAGTTCACTCTTTTGTTAATAAATCATTTCCAAAAAGAAATCCACTATTTAAAATTAAAATGAGTAAAGAAGATTTTAGTATTCATCCATCAGATATTGTTAATAGTTTTAAAGGACAATCTATTGGCAAAGAATGGAGTTATAGCGAATTTATGAGTAAAATTGACAATAATCATGTAAATGGAGTTAGTTTTATTGGTGATAAAGATGTATTGGTAGCCATAGATACTAACAATATGAAAGAAGTACTTCCTGAAAATTTACATGGAGTAAAATTATTACCACATACTCATGATTTAGTTATGGATGCTTTGACAAAACATCATATAAACACTGATGTATTACCATTACCTCCAAATATAGGAGAAATCATTACTAATTCTGGACAACAATTATTAACATTTGGACTTTATTTTGTTATTTTTAGATTAGTATATACATATTTATTTGGATTTGGACAAGGGCAAAATCCTATGGATATGATTTCCAATAAATTAAATTCAAAAGCTGGAGGAAATGTTGTTGATACAGCAGAAATTAAAACAACTTTCAAAGATGTAGCTGGATGTGATGAAGCAAAATTCGAACTTATGGAAGTTGTTGATTTTTTAAAGAAGCCGGAAAAATATTCAGATGCAGGTGCAAAAATTCCTAAAGGTGTATTATTAGAAGGTAGTCCAGGTACCGGAAAAACTTTACTAGCCAGAGCAGTTGCAGGAGAAGCTGGAGTTCCATTTATTAGTGCAAGTGGTTCTGAATTTATAGAAATGTATGTAGGTGTAGGAGCATCAAGAGTAAGATCATTATTTGAAAAAGCAAGAGAAAATTCACCATGTGTAATATTTATAGATGAAATTGATGCTGTAGGACGCCAAAGAGGAGCAGGTGTTGCAGGAGGTAATGATGAAAGAGAACAAACTTTAAATCAAATATTGACAAACATGGATGGATTTGAAACTGATACTGGTATAGTTGTTTTGGCAGCAACAAACAGAGCAGATATTTTAGATGGAGCATTGACAAGACCAGGGCGTTTTGATAGAAAAGTCTCAGTACCTTTACCAGATAAATCAGGAAGAGAAAGTATTGCAAAAGTACATTTTAAGAATAAGAAAATAGATGAATCAGTTGACATTGAAGAATTAGCTTCATTAACTTCTGGTTTTTCAGGTGCTGATATAGCAAATTTAGCAAATGAAGCTGCAATTTATTCTGTAAGAAAAAATCAAACAGCTATAGATAGAAGTTGTTTAATGGAAGCTTTTGAAAAGATTACAATAGGTATTCAATCTAATAGACAAGAGACTGATTCAGATATAATAAATTTGGTATCTTATCATGAAACAGGTCATGCTTTAATGGCAGCTCTTTTTAGTGATTTCTTTGATGTAAGGAAAGTAACAATTAACTCAAATAAAGGAGGAGCAGGAGGATATACTTTATTTACACCAAAAGATAGATATCAAAAATATGCAACAAAAAAATTTATGTTAGCAAATTTAATAATTGCTCTTGGAGGAAGAGCTGCAGAAGTATTTTTATATAATAAACAAAATTCGAATAATAAATTAGATAACATAATATTTGAAGGTATTAAGGATTTGGATGTAACTACAGGTGCTTCAAATGATTTACAACAAGCAAAAAGAATAGCAAGAAATTATGTAACACAATTTGGTTTCAGTGAAAACATTGGATTATATGATGATTACGGAAATAATGAAATGCCATTTTTAGGAAAAGAGTTGGCATCTTCACAAAAAATTAGTGAAAAAACTAGATATGATGTTGATAAAGAAGTTAGTAAATTAATTGATTTTGGTTACAACTCAGCATTAAAATTGATTGATTTATATCAAGAGCAATTTATTGAAATTGTAAAAGAATTAAAAAAGGAAAGAATTATTAGTGGAAACCAAATAAAAGAAATACTAGATAACAACAAGAAAGTATTATAAATTAATATGGTACTTGACTAGATTTTCAAATTCTGGAGGATTGCTTTTTTCCAATACACCCATAATATTTCTTTCAATATTATCAATCTCTTCTTCATTTTCAAAAGTTAATATATTGTCTAAATTTAAAAATGTCCATAAACCTTTCAGAGTATTTCTGTGAGATAATATTAAAATTTCAGAATTTTCATATAAATATGGATCTGAAAGCATAGAGAAACCCATATATGATCTAAATCCTGCTTCAAAAATAGATTCGCTAATATAATATTTAGATTCTGGTGGTTTATTGAAGAAATTTCTTTTGTAAGAATCTGTTTTGATAGTTCCAGTAAATTCACCATAACCAGCTTCAAGTAAACTATCATCAAATATTATTTTTGGTCTATTAGAAAATTCCATCAAATCTAAGGTTTGTCTACATCTAATTGCAGAAGAACATAAAACTAAATCATAATCTGACATGAAAATTTTGTCTTGATTAGAATTAACAATTGGGATATCTAATTGTCCTGTCCATATTTGATTTATATTATTGAAAGTATTAGCATGTCTCATGAGTGTTATTTTTGATCCAAAGTTAGATAATGGAGATCTTTCGAATTTATTCATTTGATTTCCAAATCTATTATTTGGATTAATTAGTTCAGTTTGCATATATGCATTTGCAAAGCATTGTATTATAATCATCATTACAATTAATTTTAACATTATATATGTAGATTGTCACTATAACAATTAATTTTCAAAAATTTTTATATAATTAAGTATAATGTCTAATAGTCTAATTAGAAACTTTTTTAAAAAGTTCCTTTTAACTTTATTAAAAAACATAAATATCAAAGGAGGTTCAGAAATCTGTTCACCAAACAAAAAATTCTTATTATACGCAACAGTATTAATTATTTTAGTTGCTGGATTTAAATTTTTTAAAAGTAATTTTATTGAAAGTTTTAAAACTTTTTCATCAACTCAGAATCTCGGAATTGAATACAGAAATATTTTAAATAATGGGTTAAATGATGAGGTCAAAAGAATAATAAATTTAATTCCTTTAATAAATTATCCTAATGTTGAGAATACAAAAAAAGAAATTGAGATAATAGTGAATTATCAAAAGATAAAAAATAAAAATATTATTGTAAAACAAGGAAAAGAAGAATTAAATTTTGATAAAGAGTTTAGTGATTTAAAATTAACAAATTTAGAAGCTGAACGATTAGAATATTTTATTTCTAATATTTTAGATCCAATTATCTTTTATTTCAAAATACATTATGATAGAGTTAGACCATCTCATTTTAGTGACAAAGTTAAACCTTGGTTAGAAGTTCCTAATCATCCAAGTTATCCTTCTGGACATGCAACTCAATCATTTGCAATAGCATATTTATTATCAAAAAAATATCCTCATAAAGAAAATATTTATTTAAAATCTGCAAAAAGAATTTCTATTAATAGAGAAATAATGGGATTACATTACGAAAGTGATACTATATATGGAAATTTAATAGCAAAAACAATCGTTAAACATTCTAATTTTATTCCATAAAGGCAACGTGTCCGAGTGGTTAAGGAGATGGACTTGAAATCCATTGGGCATTGCCCGCGCAGGTTCGAATCCTGCCGTTGTCGTTAATAAAAAACTTT
>MDTB01012220.1_pt1 | contig 15520 bp, 11 predicted proteins | sample 811161 | NCBI WGS metagenome assembly MDTB01 (sample SAMN05326650, study PRJNA326480) | marine metagenome | isolation source: seawater | place: Mediterranean Sea | collected 2009 | reverse complement strand
TTGATTTTGGTGTTAGATATAATATGGTAACCGGATTAAAAAAGCCTGATATTGTTTTTTATGAGACCGATACTAATAATGGTATTGTGTCAAATGCTAATAGTTATATCATTGATAAGTTAAATGTAGATTACTTTACTGTATATTTAGGTTTTTCTTTTAAACTTGATTCTAAAAGAAAAGAGAAGAGGAAATCAAGGAAAAAAGAAAAGGGTCGTCATATATAGTATATATTTTGAGACATAATATATATTATCAGAAATTATGATAAGTGATTTCTACCGATTTAACGGTAATATAACGGAAATGATTTATTTGTACAAATACTGTTGAAAATCAATAAATAAATCTCTAATCATAGCAATATCACCTAATTCCTGCTTAGCATCTGCAATAGCTTTATATTTAAGAGTTAATAAATCAGGTAATTTAGTGTCATCTAATTCACTTACGCCTTCTTGAATATATTGTTTTAATACAAAGTCTAGAAATACACGTTGATTAGATTTATATCTATTGAAATATTCTTTTGCTTGATGTGCTCTATGAATACGTTTAATAGGCTTTGTTGAAAATGCTACATAAGCCAACATATCATATAAATCACTATCTACTGCTTTAACCATTCTTCTTAAATCTTCAAGTTGACTTTTACTATAACCTTTTTCATTTAGTTCTTGAAGTAGTTTCTTTCTAGTATCTGGTTTGCTCCATATAGCTCTAAGTTCATCTTCATTTTTAAAGAAATCAGGAAGATTCCCAAACATAGATTTCAAAAACTGTTCTGATGATATAGGTAAACCATCAGCACTCCAAAATGATGTTTGTTCTACATGTTGTAATTCACGTATTTTCCCATCAGCAAGTTTTACTTTAATCATTTTCTTTGGAGGTGTGTCATCTCCATCATCTTCAAATGGAGGTACTGGTGGCTTAGGAGGTTCAGATGGTGTTATGGTGCCTGTCCCTTCAGGATCTAAAGGTTCCCCATCCCATTCAGGGTCAAGAAAATGCTTATATGCACTTACAAAATCATATATAGTGAAGTGATCTTTTCCATCAAATAATCGTGTTCCTCTACCTATGATTTGTTTAAACTCAATCATTGAATTAACTGGTCTCATTAATACAATATTTCTTATTTCAGGAGCATCAACTCCTGTACTTAATTTCTGAGATGTCGTTAAAATTGTAGGAATTATTTTTTCATTATCCTGAAAATCTCTTAAATGTTGTTCTCCTAATTTTCCTTCATCTGAAGTAACTCTTTTACAATAATCAGGATTTTTTACTTTCGTATATTGATTAATTAAATCTCTTACAGCTAAAGCATGTATTTGCGTTGAACAGAAAACAAGTGTCTTCTGATTCTGATCTATACTATCCATGAATGTTTTAACTCTGTAGGCTTCACGTTCTTTAATCTCTATAACCCTATTAATTTCATATTCTGTATAAACTCTGCCTTCTTCAATATCACCTGTGACTACAGTATCATCACTTGTATAAATGTATTCATCAATAGTTGTATGTATCTGCTTTACTTTAAATGGTGTTAGAAATCCATCATTAATACCTTCTTTTAATGAATATACATATACAGGCTCTCCAAAGTATCTATAGGTATCAATATTCTTATTTCTTTTTGGTGTAGCAGTAAGTCCTAATTGTACAGCAGGGCTAAAATATTCCATAATTGCACGCCAATTACTCTCATCATTAGCACCACCACGATGGCACTCATCAATCACTATAAAATCAAAATAATCTTTAGGATATTGACCAAAATAAGGCTCACCATTGTTACCACTCATAAAGGTTTGGAAGATAGTAAAAAAGATACTTCCATTGGTTGGGACTTTACCTTTTTTCTTGATTTCTCCTGGTTTAATTCTAACCAGTGCATCTTCATCAAATGCTCCAAATGAATTAAAAGCCTGATCTGCAAGTATATTTCTATCTGCTAAAAAAAGTATTCGTGGTAAACGCTTTCCATCACCTTGAAGGTTCCATCTACTATGATAAAGCTTCCAGGATATTTGAAATGCTATTGCTGTTTTTCCTGTACCTGTAGCTAGAGTTAATAAAATACGATCTTGTCCTTTTGACATGGATTCAATGACTTTATTTACAGCATTTAGGATATAGTATCTAGGTTGCCATGCACCTCCTTTATCTTCAAAAGGGACAGCAGTTAATGTATCTCTCCATGGAACAGATTCAGGATTTGTTGCATTCTCTAAAGCAAAGGTCATATCCCATAATTCATCAGGAGTTGGATACCTATCAACATCACCTTCTTTAGCCTCATTCATATCTACTTGGTAGATCTGATCACCATTGGTACTATATGTGAATCTAACATGTAATAGCTTAGCATAATTTTTAGCTTGAGATAGGCCTTCTGTGTATGTTTTTTGATCAGATTTTGCTTCAACAACAGCAAGGTTTCTATTACGATATTGCAATACATAATCAGCATCTAAAGGTCTACTTCTTTGTCCATTACCAATTAATCGGCCTTGAGAAATTTTAAACTCTTCTCTTATAACTGCACCTTCAACTTTACCCCATCCAGCTTTATGCAGTGCAGGTAAAATCTTATTGGTTCTTGTTTCCTGTTCGTTCATAATTCGCCGTTAAATGCTTTCTCAAGTATAGACTTTTTTAGTTCATCTAGAGCTTCTAGTTCTTGTTGGTAGTTAGAATGAAGAATATTAGAATTATTTTTCAACTTGTTTAGCAATTCTACTATATCCTTTTGTACTGAAATTTCTGGTACAGGTACTGGATAAGCATATAGTAGTTCTTTTCTTACACCTGATTGCCCAGCAGCTCGCGCTGATGATTTTTCTACAAAACTATGTAGTTTTTTATTCTTTAGAAACCATCTAAAATAATCCTTTAGTACAATTTTTTCATCAGGTATAGCCTTCATTAACGCTACATTGTACGCTCCTTCTAAACCACTAAATATGCCAAAAATAGGAGGACCATATCTTCCTATCATTATATCATTTTTAGAGCAAAACTTTTTTGTAGACTCTTTAGGTATATAAGTTATGAATTTATCTGTCCTATAATCTCTAACTTGAATCAGTCTAACATATCCTTCCTTAGGTTCATATATAAAATTATCTTTTGGTGGCTGACTACCTCCTATAATCTCACATAGGTCTCCAAGTGAAAATATTTTCAAACCGTCACCTTCTCGATTAAATATTTCATTCAATTTACTCTCAAACAAATCTTTAGCATTCTGAAGATTCTTTTCAACATTTGCTCTAGCTTTATCTATGGATTCGAAGCACTGATCTAGTTTAGCAACAATTCGTTTTTGTTCTTTTAATGATGGAACAGGTATAGGTAATTGTTTAAGTGGAGTCAAATTTATACTATTTCTTGTTGATCCTCCAGAAGAACTAATAATAAGGTCTTGCCCTTCATTAGAACGAAGATAATTCATAATATATTTTATAGATGCAACATTCTCATCAATGCTTATTCTTGCGCAACTAGAAGATATTAAACCAACATCAATTTCATTTGGAAATAAACACATTTTTCCAATAGTTCCACCAGTTTTAGCTAAAATAATATCTCCTGGATAAACTGCACTTCTTTTTATAGTTTCAAATTTTTCTTGTGAAATAAATACTAGATCTTTTGAAGTGAAATAACCTTTTGGACTAATATTTTTTATTCTAATAACTGGTATACCATCATCTTTATATTCTTTTTTATTTAGTTGAGTACCAAAAGGACCATCAACAATAGAGAACTTTTCTTTTTTAACTAATTCACCTAATGGTATCTGTTCCCAGCCCTGTTTCATAGTAACTCTTTAATATTCCCTAATATATTTTTAGTATCAGCATCTAATTGTTCCATTTCAGCAAGTATTTCATCTGGAGATCTTAAAGGTGCTTCTTCAGGGATATTGGGGTTTTTAACACTTAAATCATAAGTTTTTTCATCTATATCAGATAAATCATATATCCAGCTTTTCTCTGTATCTGCTTGAGTCTTTTGAAGCTCTTTAAACTCAGCTAAATCTTTATCATTTAGAGGATTAGTTTTACCCATATTTCTTCCTGGATCAAGCTGATAATACCATATTTTCTTAGTAGGTTCACCTTTTTGAAAGAATAATATGACTGTCTTTACACCAGCTCCTAAGAATGTACCTCCAGGCATATCTAATATAGTATGAAGATTGCAAGTTTCAAGGAGATGCTTTCTAAGTGATACTGATGCATTATCTGTATTACTTAAAAATGTATTTTTAATAACAATACCTGCTCTACCACCTGCTTTAAGTATTTTGATAAAGTGTTGTAAGAATAAGAAAGCTGTTTCACCTGTTTTAATATCAAAGTTTTGCTGTACTTCAGCTCTTTCTTTTCCACCAAAAGGAGGATTAGCTATGATAACATCATGTCTATCTTTTTCCTGGAAATCTCTAATATTTTCACCTAATGTATTCATATGACGAATATTAGGGGCTTCTATACCATGCAGAATCATATTCATAACACCAATAACATATGCTAGATTCTTTTTTTCTTTACCATAGAAAGTATCTTCCTGAAGTCTTTTAAAGTCTTCAGTAGTAAGATTTTCTCTTTGCTTAGACATATGCTCAAAGGCTTCACATAAGAAGCCTGCAGAACCTACAGCACCATCATAAACTGTTTCACCTATTTGAGGATTAATAACATCAATTATAGCACGAATCAGTGGTCTTGGAGTATAGTATTGACCTCCATTACGTCCTGCATTACCCATATTCTTAATCTTAGTTTCATAAAGATGAGAAAGCTCATGTTTATCTTTTACGACTCTAAACTCTATCGTATCAGCATATTCAAGAATTTCTCTAAGATTATAGCCACTTTCAATCTTATTTTTAATCTCACTGAATATTTCACCAATCTTATACTCTATGGTTTTAGGATTATCAGCCTTCTCTTTAAATAAAGCTAAATATGGAAAGAGTTTAATATTAACAAAATCAACTAAATCAGGTCCAGTTAAAGCACTATTATGATCAATACTACCATCAGATTTCTTAGGAGTAGCCCAAGATGACCACCTGTATTCTTCATCAATAAGAAAGCTATAAGACTGACCTTTAAGCTGTGCTTCATCCTGTTTTTCTAATTCCATTTCATCAAGATAACGCAGAAAAAGTATCCAGGAAGTTTGCTGGATATAATCAAGTTCACTATCAGAACCAGCATCTTTATACAAAATATCATCTATATTCTTAAAAATTTGTTCAAACATTATTAATTCCTTTTAATCATTTTCAGAAATATCAGTAATTTTTTTATATTGAATAAATACTTCCACTGAAATTTCTCACGCCATCATCAATGTGAAATTTTTTTGGGTCAGTACTTGTTTTAATTATCTCAAGTGCAATCATTTCATTTTCCATAAACTTAAATATTTCAATTTTTCTGTATTCAGATAATAAAGTTAATACAGTATTATATTTATTTTGATTTTTTTTATCTGAACTATTAACAGTGTGTTTTTTTATTATATTTTCTGAATCAATAGTACTTAGTATTTTTTTAAATTTTTTCTTACATTTTTCAAGTGAATCAAATCTATCCATTATTTCTAGACTATCATGAAAAGCTGATCCATCACAATCAAGTAAATTAGATCTTTTAATAATATAATAATAAGATGTATTTACCATAATTAGTACAATCTATATATTCCTGTAACAATCACAGTACATCACAACATCTAAGCATCTAGTGCAATATTTGTCATCTTTAGACCACTTATTTTTACATTTAGTGCAATATCTATCATAATACTCTTTATCGTAAGAAAATTTGTTATATTCACTTTCTTCATAAATTTCTTTTATATCTTTAGATTTGCATTCGGGACATTGATTTTTAAATGATTTAGACAATACTATTTTATTTTTTTAACATAAGGATAAACTATTTCAGAAAATGAAATCATATGATCAACTAATTTTTTAGTTATACTTTCCCATTCATCATTATTACTTTTATATCCACCTTCAATAACAAAAGAAACTCTACATGCTCTTCTATTTTCTAATTTGTCCCAAATAAGTTTATTTTTAAATTTAGATTCTATCTCTTTTTTATTTATGTATAATTGTTCAAAAAGTTCAGTATTATCTTCTGGTGTAACATCATGGGAACTGTAAAATAACCCTTTATCTATATAAAGCTCAATTTGCGAAGAATATTGTCTGACTGAATAAACATACATAAAGCCACTAGTACCTGTATTTTTATTAATATATGAATTTGTAGTTGGGCTTATATTGTTAAACAGATTTGTTGTTTTATTAGAATAATCAAGTAAAACTGTCCAAAATTCTTTTATAAGAATTTTATTATCAGTAAGCGCTTTTTTGGTTTTCCCTATTTCCTTACTTTCTATTGAAGGTCCTACTATAAGTGTTAATAAAGGCGCAGGGTTAGAATTACCGATTTGTATTGCTTCAATTTTGAACAAATAAAATGATGCATCACTAGATTCATTTAGCCATGTAATAGCTTGAACGTGTTCAGGTCTTGGTTTGGAGACTATCCATACAGCAATTTTTGCATCAAGTACTGTTAGATAGGTTATAACCTTTCCTAAATGATCATGATTACTTGCTTCAAGTTGATTCTCTATTATAACTCTTTCAGAGGTTGGAGTTTCTGCAACAAGATCAACACTAAACCTTCCAGCAGATACTTCCCTTTCAACATTACTAAAATCTATATCAAGTTCATCAGTAAGAACATCAATATTATTTTCTAGCCAAGTTGTAAAATCATGAGCTTCATGCTTCCACACTGACCTTAAAGGTACTTTTTTAATTTTTTCAATCATGAGAATTTTGAAATATAAATTACTTTTTTTAATTATTCAATGTTTTTAATTAATGAGTATTATTAATTAATACTATTCATAACTTTCTTACCTATGGACTTGTAATCTCTATTTCTATTAATTGTAACTAAGGATTCCTCAGTTCTAGTTATGGCCGTATATATAAGGTTATCACTTGAAATATCTGTAGCCCAGGTGGGATAAGTAAGAATTATAACATTTGGTGCAGAAAGACCTTTATAGCTATGTATTGTTGATAATTTAACGCAGTCTTTTTGATTGTTTAGTTTAAATTGATTTTTATAATCTACAGAATTATCTAAAAAATCTAATTTACTGTTCATTTTTTTGTCAATTGTTGCAGTGCAATTAATATCTTTTTTATAAAAGTAATTATATAAATCAGTTAATTCGTCTTGGAATGGTATAAGTATAGTTATATCATTTTTATTGTATTTATTTTTCATAATTTCATATGTTTTAAATATATTTATTTTACACTCATTAAAAATTTCAAAACATATTTTACATTTATTTAAAGTTTGATCTTTCTCTTTTTGCTCTAAATCAGTTAGATGATTACCGCAATCTTTGCATTTTTTGTTTTGAGAATTTACAGATTGGTTTGATGAAATTATACTATTGTTAAAACTTGAATCTATCCAATTAATATATGGTTTATTAAATCTAAATTCTGTCTGATTATTATAGTAAATAATTTTATCTTTATCTAAATCATCTAAAGAATCGATTAATATATTTGATACATTAATTATAGATTTATTTTTAGCTCTTCTAGATTCATTTAGCATCCCCCACTCTCCAGAAAAATTTGTTTTATATCTTTTATCACTCATCCAAGATAGTTCATTTTTGTAAATATTTTGATTATTATCAGCTAATAACAACAAATCACCATTTTTAGTTAAAATTTTTGAAAGAATTTGGTACCATATATAATCAAAATCTTGACCTTCATCTATGACTATTGTATTGTATTTATCTTCTTCTTTTAATGGATATTTATTTAACATATCTAATACTTCTTGAGGATATCTTATTTTTATATCATAAGATGTGTCTGATATATTACTAGTATTGTTAGATATATTATTAATTGTATAATTACCATTATCATCTTTAACATATTTATTGTTAATAATTCCTGTAAGTTTGCTTTTGATAGTTTTTAAGACACCATGAAAATGATCTATTGTAATCAAATCATCATACCATTCATTTCTAACTTTTCTTTTTAGTTGATCCCTTAAATAATTTTTAATGCTTTTATTAAAAACAACTGTTAATACTTTCTTGCCAATTGCAGCAGAATTTCCTGCTCTTGATACTGCAACAAGACTTTTACCACTTCCGGCAACTCCAGCTAATCTTTGATGAGTTTTTTGATTAACTTTAGCATATCTCTTTTGTTTATTACTTAAGATAATTTTTTGAGCTGACTCAATTCTATGAAATGATGGTCTTAAAATTGGATATATAATGTTGTAATGTTCAGAGCTGAACTTTTTAAAGTTTTCCATAGCATATCTAATATCATCATTGGTAATATTATTTTTATCATAATTTTCTGGAAGATAATTGTAGTACTCACTATTTTTGTTAGTATCTATTACTCCTCTTACTATTTTGAAGAATTTTTCATCTGCTTCTTTTTCTTTAGCTAAAATCAATTCTAAGTTTAATTTTATTTCTTCTGTTTCAATAAATTTGTTTAATGTTTCTTTATCTTGTTTATATATATCTCTTGTCAAAACTTTAGAGTTAGATTCAATAGGTATGTTTTTAGATGATGACACATTTTTTAAAAATAATATTGAATTGAATAGAAATCTATATTGTGTTTTTTCTATATTTATGTCTTTAAGAAATTTTTTACAGCTTGAGAAATGATTTAAAAAAATATCATCAATAATGTTACCATCAAGTAAAAGCTTTTTACTATTGTAAAATGATTTTTTGCTTGATATTTTAACTCGTTTATGGGTGAGTTTTACAATATTATCATCATTAAATAAGTCATTAATAAATAAAAATTTAATTCCATATTTTTCATGAAATAGTATTATGTCTACATTGAAATAATTAAGAAGGTTTCTTTTTACAAATATTTTCCATTCTTTATTTAAATGATTATCCAAGAATTTAACCATTTTAATTAATTCCGGATCAATTTTATTAAAATAGTTATTTAATTGATTAAGAGAAGGTTCTATTCTGTTTATTTTACTATTTATCATACTGAATTTTAAGCCTTTGCTAATACTCTTTTAACATTACTAGTTAATTGATTTCTTAGCTTTCTTTTTTTACCTATCATTAACTGTAAATTTATATTAAATGTATTTATTAGTAAGCCTACTGCTTCATTGTTATCAGACTTAACAAATCCAAATGAAAATAAATTGCTTATTCTTATTGAGTGAATATTAAGTTTGTTTGCACTTAACTGTAATTGGTATGAAAAGAAACCTAGTATAATTCCAAAAGATTGTTGTTCTTTACAATGTAGTAGACCTATTAAAAAAGTTTTAAAAATAATTAAAGCTGATGATCCATCACTTATCATAAATTCTAAAAACCATCCTTTTAAACTGTTTTTAAAGAATTTATTTTTATTACAAGCTTTGAATTCCTTGTTAATACAAGCAATTTGTAGTTTGTTCATTATTTTTTGTTCTTTTTGATTCATTTTTTAATATTCATTTTAACTACCAAATATTAAAGCAGACTTAAAAACTATAAAAATGAATCAAGCTTGATTATAAAAAGTTAATCTTATTTTTATGGATAGGAATTCTATATTTTATTTCGAACCTTTTTCCTGAAGATTGAATATGACATAATGCAAATTCATATGGATTTAATTGATCCTTAAGGAGTCTATTTATTTTACTTCTTGTTTCTTGTAACCAGGATAAAGTAAAGAAGTATTCTCTTTTTTTATTATCCTCAATTCTTTCCAACTCTTGAACTACAAAGGAATTAGTACTTTTATAAAGACTAGAATAAATTTGATAGTACTCATTTAGAAAGCTTTTAGATAAGATATTGTCAGGTGATATGTAATCATTTTTAGATATTAAGTTTTTATAATTACCTTTAAAGTAACCTAAAATTAATAAATATATTGATTTTACTTTTGCTGGCATTTTAATTTTTTTATTATTTATTACTATTTCATTATTTTTAATCTGGATCTGTATGTCTTGACTCTTGCTTTCTATTTGTTTTTGTGCTGTTTTTACAAGCGAATTGAGAGAGCTTTTACTAGAAGGGTTTATAGTACCTAGAATATTTCTAAGTCTTATAAACGGTATTTCATCTAAATAAATCTTTATTTTTTTTGTATCGATACTACGATTTTTAAATTTTATTATATTTGAATCTTTTGTTGGATAGTAAAAATTAGGACAACCAACTATATCATCATCAACAATTACATGTGTTAGGGTATCATGTTTTTTTCCGAAAAATTGAAGTCCTTGACCAACAATAACGCTCATTGATTTCCTCCCTCCTGCAACTGAAACTATCAATCTGGAATTTTCTATATTACTTAAATCATTAATAATATCAAAAATCTGTGTTACTGCTGCATCATTATCATCAATAGTTTTTAAATCTTTAAGTGGGTTATTTCTTTTGTCTTTTAATATGAAAATATTGTTCCAGGTGAAATTAATTTTGTAATTAATTTCATACTCATTCAAGAATTTATTATACCATTTAAATAAGTCATCTAAAAGTTTGGCTCCAGTGCTGTCAGTTATTATATAAATTGAATCAATTTTAATTTTACTCAATTGAGTGTGATAGTATAAAGATTCTGTTACTACTTGAGGAGATAGTCCTGTGCTAAAAAGTAGTATATTTTTCATTTTATTTTTTTAAAGGTTATTAGATAGCACAAATCAATAAGATTCTTAATATCATTTATATGTATTGAAGATAAATTATAATAAGAGTTATTAGAAGAATCAGATCCATGTGTTGTTGGAAGATTATTTCTAAGCAATCTTAAATATTTAAAATTATCTTTAATAATAATTGGGTAACCCTTAGCTTTAGAGATAAAGCGATCAATAGAATTAATTCTTTTTTTGTGATTGTTAAGTTTTTTATTTAATGATTCAATATTAGTATTATCATTATAATTGTTAAAATATCTTTTATAAGATATTTTGTTTACTTGGCAATATTCCCTAATGTAATCTAAAATGGATTTATTAGATAAATCGAAATTTTTATATTCTCTTAATAAATAATCGAGTAGTGAAACATTAATTTGATTCCAATCAATAGTTTCTCGTAAAAAATTTTTAAAAGAATGGTTATTGAAAAGTCTTTTATAAAAGTTATTTTTTGTTGAATCTGAGAATTTTATACTATTTATTTTTTTAAGGACCACTTCTGAAGATTCTGTAGCTTTAATGTCTATAATATCATTTAACAGTAAACCCCAGGCACTTTCAAAAGCAAACTCATAACCACTTTGATTACTATACTTTTTAAGAAAATTACTGTATTGCATATGTAACTGACTAAAAATTGTTTTCTTTTTAATTAATATTGTATTTGATCTTAAAGAATTGTTTGAATAGTTATTATAAATATCGTCCAATTGTAAAAAAATATTATGGATATTATCTCTCCAAATTAAACATTGTTCAATATTCTTTAAAAGATTAAATAGATTGTTTAAACTGTGAGTATTGTTATAGTTAAGATCTGGTGATTCTTTTGTCCAAAAACCATTTGCTCCGGAGTTTATAATATTTTCATAATTCCATGCTTTATCTGACGCAGTAGATATCAGTATAGGTGTAGTAGGAAATTTATTCTTAGATATATTTAATATTTGAATTCCTGATAGGTCTTGAAGTAATTTTATATCAACTATATTATCAGCAGTACGTTCAAACAGTCTAAGATCAAGTATTATTAAATCATAGCTAGTATTATTTGAGCTAAAGTTTCTTTTAAATGTTTCAAAATCTTTTTCTGTTGAGTCATGATTATCTGATAATTTATATAGAGATTTAAAATCTGATGATTTAAAAATTTCTTTGTAAACTAATTCCCATCCTCTATGTGATTCATCATCAATAAGACATATTTTTTTATTGAAACCTTTTATTATATTTAACTTATTATTAATTTCCTTTTTAATTTTTTCAGGGAAATCATTACTTGATTTATTATTTAAATATATTAATTTTTTAAAATATAAATCTTCAGATAGAGAGTTTTCTATATGTTTATAATTTATATTGGGATTAAAAAAATTTAACGTTTTAAGAAGCTTATATGGTCCCCATCTGTTTGACATGTCATGACCTGAAGAATTCGGTCTTTCAGGGTTTAAATTAGAAATTATTCTAATTATTTGATCATTAGTTAATATTGATAAACTATTTATTTCATTAACATTAGAATCATATAATTGAATTTCTGAATCTGTTAAGATATTAAGAAGTTTATTTTCTTGATTTGTATCTACATCACCATTTTTATAAACAAATATGGGAAAATTATAAGATAATCTAATATGTTCAATTAAGGTTATAAAGCTATATTGATTATTTCCTTCAATATTTGTAGGAACAATTAATAATCTAATATTTTTAAATTTATCATGAATACTTAATATTGTTTTATGGTATAAAATTTCACGAACTGGTAAATTGCTTTTCTTAAATGAAAGGTCAATTTTTTTATCACATAAATGATGATCTGTATTTATACCAATTATCATTAATTATAATCCTTATTATTTATTAATAATTCTTCAATTTTATCTACAGGAAAATACCAATGATTATCATTTAATTCTTTTTTATGTATTCCGCCTCCAAAAAAAACAACATTTATATTCAAATTATCTCTATTTGATAAATAATAATCAACTTCTTTATGGTTATTAACGTGAAGTAATAATATATTACAATCAAGAAGATTTATTGATGTTGGACTTAAATATGAATCATACTCTAAGGATAATTTTTTTGAATATTTAAGCTTAAGTTCTTCCCATTTTTCATGTCTATTAGTTCGGCAATCTATTATTTGTATCTTCATTAAAATTTTTTGCTTTCTACTCTTGGGAATGTTATTACATGATTGAAAGACGTTAATGATTTAATTTTGTCATCTGTAACTTGAGTTACAGATTTACCACTACCATCCATCATATTGATGCTTATCATATATTTTGAACTATGCCTAACGATTACGTGGTAATGAGCAATACCATATAAATTTTTAATAGCTTGTTTTGTTTTACCATGGGCATAATTTCTATTTTTAATGTTAGGAAATTTCATATTATTTGAATCACCACTTATGGTAATGTTTATCATCTCTTCGTAGAAATCAAATGAAGAATTTTCTAAAGATATTCGAACTGAAATTTTATTTTCTCTATCTTTTTTTAGCATTGATTCACATATTAAATTAAGTGATTTAGATAATTTATCTACAGGTGCATAAAAACCATCTATATTCCAATTAATTTTCACCTTTTTATTTAGTTTACCTGTAATAAATGTATTGAATACGTTCTTTTTTGTCCCTTGAGAATTTTGAACTCTTGTTTTTTCCTTGAATGGCATGATACATTTTTTTAAAAATCTTTTATCTTCCCAAAATTTGTAATTATTTTTATCATCAGTTAGTAAAGATTGTTTTTTTATATTTTCAATAAAATCTTTAATTAATTTTCTTGAATCCCAATCTAAATAATAAATTATCTTATGAAACTCTTTGTACATTTTATAAAGATCTTCAAATTTAACAATTGTATTAGAATGTACAACTTTACCCAGAACATGTTCAGATGATGTTAATTCAGATAAGAAATTATATAGTTTTAATAAATCAAAAGATGGAAATTTAATAATATGTTTGATTTTATTTTTATTTTCATCAATACTTAGATCGTCTTGAATCAATGATTTATCAAAAAATCTCATGTCTGTTTTTTTTAATTCTGTAACTAATGCATGCAGTCCAACATTGGTTTTAATATTATCAATTTTATTAATTAATAATTTATAACTATCAGTATTAATATAATTTTCCAAGGTCTCTATACCTGATTTTAAATAGTCAAATTCTAGAGCCTCTTTATCTTGAATTTTTTCTAGCTTACTTTTTAAATTATCGTATCTTTTAATTCTTAACTCATACTTAGGATCGTTTTCTCCCATAGATTTTGCTATTTGTCCTACGAAATCAACCCTACCTTTTAAATGTGTAAAAAACATATGTTTTAAAATATTTTTTTGACCTTTAATTTTTCTTTTTAAAGAAGTTTTTTTACCAAGATTGAGAAATGATGACATTGTTCGATTTATAGGTTTGTTTTCATCCATTAGATCTACAATGTCCTTTCCTAATTGATTAATGGGAGATTCAGATGAATAAAATTTATTGTAATATACATCTTTTGATTTTTTACTTTGCTTAAATACTGCTAACAAAGAACCTGAAGATATAGGATATATTTCATTATTTATATATGTCCAATAACTATTTTTTTTATCTTTAGATCTGTAAATATTAGGACAGCTAGAAGAATTATTTTTTAAAAAAAATTTATCAGTTGATATATCTATATTTTTTTCATATTTAAATATATTTTTTTCTAATCCATCTATTAAACACTTATGAAGGATTCCTCTTAAATTTTTATAATATTTTTTATTAATATTAAGCCCATCGTTAACAATAATACCTGTAACAGATTGTCTTCCTGATTTTTTCATTACTCTTGTTTTAGATTCATTGACTATAAAATTTTCTTCTTCAATAATTTTAGAAATAATTTTAATTGTCTTATCAATGTTAAACGATTTATTTGTAGATATTATTATATCATCCGCATATCTTGTATAAGTGAAATGATTCTTTTTCGCAAAATTTCCTATTCTTGAATCAAGTTTTCTGCATATCATATTAGAAATATAAGGACTCATAACACCCCCTTGAGGAATGGATCCCTGACCATTGTCTTCTTCAAGACAACAAATTTGAGAAAATATAGTTGATATAGATTCACTAAAATTAAATGGGTATGTTTGAAACATACCATGTAATCTTGCAAAAGTAATCGATGGAAAGAAATCTTTAATATCTATCCTTATAATAATTTTTTTATTTATGTGCATCTTAGCATTAGTAATTATACTTCTTCCTTTAACAAAACCATGTGCATATTTTGATGGTTTAAAATTTGAAGATAGATAAGAAAGGGTATTTGTTTGAATTCTTTTCAAAGGACCAAAAACTGAATGCAGACTTCTAATGTTACCATTTTTTTTTGGTATTTCAATTTTTTTATATTGATCATTTCTATTTTCAATATATAAAGTTCTTATAATAGATCTTGATTGATACTTGATCAATTTAGAAACTCTTATAATAGAATCATTATTTTTAATATTTTGATTTAAATCCATAAATTATATTAATTGTTAGTGTAAGCACACTTTAATCCTAGCTTTCTCATTTACACTACTTTATCAGTTTATTCCATAATACATTTTTCAGTATTATACTCAATAAAAAGCAAGTTATACATACTTCCAGGCGTTAACACCTGACATGCGATTTC
>MDTB01242630.1_pt1 | contig 15523 bp, 15 predicted proteins | sample 811161 | NCBI WGS metagenome assembly MDTB01 (sample SAMN05326650, study PRJNA326480) | marine metagenome | isolation source: seawater | place: Mediterranean Sea | collected 2009 | reverse complement strand
CTTAGTAAAATAATGGATAAATTTAAAAATTTAAAAATTATTTTTAAACCGCATCCAAAAGATAAAATTTTTGAAAAGTATAAATATTCAATACCAAAAAATATAACGGTATATAAAGATTTTAATGCAACTGATTTGATTAAGAAGTCTGATATGTTTATAACAATTGCCTCATCATTGATTTCTGATGCAATATTCTATAATAAACCCTCTTTGATAGTTGGTAATTTTGAAATTTCGAATAAAAAAATTTGTTACGAAGTTAAACAAAAAAATGATTTACTAAAATATATAGAACTATTCAATGAAGATAAATTGCCCAAAAAAAATCCGAAAAATTGGAAAATTTTTGTAAATTTTCTTTTGAATAACTATCTATTTAATGTATCAAAATATAAATTTGGAAAATTAAAGGAAGTTGATTTTGTAGAAAAGCTTTTTACTTATATCAAAGTACACAACAATGATAAAAAGTATAAAAAAATTGAAGAATTATTAGATAATATTGAATTAAAAATTTTTTATAAAAGTTTATTAAAAGATAATGTTAAAAAACTATTTGACTTTAAAAATAGATAAAAATAGTTTTTCAATTAATCTTATTGTGTTCAAACATGTAAATTGAAAAAGATAACATAAACCTATTACAATCGATTTTTTGGACATCCATAAATATTTATATATCTTACACAGGTTATTTATTTTCTGACTTAAGTTCATTTGATTTTTATATTTTCGATAAAATTGGAAAGTGCCTTCATACATTTTATTTTTGTTTCTACTCAACCTCTCAATTTCGGTCTGCCTTGCAATTGCTTGACTCTCAGGTACTGTAACAATTTTTAAACCCCTATCTATTAATTCCAAGATTAAAGATTTATCCTCACTCGGAGGAAGTTTTGGATCATAACCACCTATACTTAAAAATACCTCTTTATTTATCACAACTGAACTGCCTGTAATACCAGGATTAAGTGTTAAAATTGTATCTTTATTTATTTGGCCATGTGCATTTTTGAATGGCATGATTTTATCACCTAAAAGTTGGTCTAATTTGCCTATTAGACAGTCAGGATGATCTTTATCAATTTGGATCTTGATATTCTTTAGATAATCTTGTCCCCAAAGATCATCATCATCTAGGAAAGCAATATATTCACCTTGTGCTAAACTTGCTCCAAAATTTCTTGCTTGTGCAACTCCGCCTCTAAAAATAGTTTTTAAGTGACGTATATTTAAAGATGTTTGAGGGACTTTTAGTTCTTGCTTGCCATTATTTATAATAATTACTTCAAAAGGTAATTGAGATTGTGTTTCAATTGAATTTAAAGCTTCTTTTAAAAACTCTTGTCGATTGTTGAGAGTAGGAATAACTACTGAAATCAAAACACCATTATTCATGAAACTGATCAATTACAAAATTTTTTATTTCTAGTAGACATTTTTAAATTATTGTCAAAATTTTTTCAAAATATTATTATTTAAAATAATCTTTTATTATCTTAATAATCTTGTCTTGATTTATATTACTTAAATTTACAAATATAGGTAGACTGACAGAATTATTGAAATATTTTTCAGTTCCTGGAAATCTAGCTGATTTTCTCTTAAAAACACTAAATTTATAAATTGGAATATAGTGCTGTTGAGCCATAATACCATGACTCTTTAAATATTTCATAAAATGATCTTTATTTTTATTTAATTTATTAAATGCAATATTTAATAAAAACAAATGATAAGAAAATTTAATGTTCTTGCAATAGATTGGTACTAAAATATTCGAATTAAAGTTTTTAAATTCCTTTAAATACTTTTGATAAATTTTTTTACGCTTTCTTAAAAAGTTATTTATTTTTTTCAATTGTGATAATCCTAATGCACAATTAATATCTGATAACCGGTAATTAAAACCATATTTTAGAATATCATACTCCCAGTGCTTATTTTTTTTTCTTGAAATTCCATGACTTCTAAATAACCTAATATTATTTGCAACTTTAGCATCATTAGTAGTTACAACCCCACCTTCTCCAGTTGTTATGGTTTTAAGTGGATGTAAAGAAAAAGTTGAAATATCAGAATGTTGACAAGACCCAATTTTAAAAAAATTATTTTTATATCTATATTCTGACCCTAGTGCGTGACAAGCATCTTCTATTATTAAAAATTTATATTTTTTTTTTATTTCATGAAATTTTTTGATATTTTCAGGATATCCCCCATGAAACATTGTTAGTAAAGCATTAATCTTTTTAAGTTTATTCTTTTTGATACATTCTAAAATTTTTTCTGAAGTAATTTGACCAGTAAACTCATCTACATCTACTAAAAAAACTTTTAATCCAATAATTTTTGCCATATTATAGGAAGCTATAAAATTTATTGCTGGCATTAAAATAATATCATTTTTTTTCAAACCAATTGACAACATAGCTAAATGAATTGCGGCTGTTCCGCTACTACATACGTAACTATATTTACAATTAAAATATTTTCTTAAATCTCTCTCAAACTTTTCAACTAAAGGGCCTGTGGTTATCAGGTCATTAGACAATGAACTTAGTACTAATTGCTTATCTTTATAGTCTATTAACTGTCTACCGTAGGGTATATATTTCATTATTTAATTTATTCTATTAATTGGTTTAAAGCATATTTTGGATTTTAAAATACTTTTTATCTTTTTTTTTGAAATATCGTGAAAAACTTTATCTAAAACTTTTATATATTTTTTAATATTATCTTTATGGTGGAAGATAGTTATATAGATCATATTTGTTGCAAGAATTTTATTTTTTAACATTTCTTGAGTAAGAAATGTTTTTCTTTTTGCATGATTGTTATAAAATTCAAATGAAGGTATAGCGTGCGTTCCCATTATTTTTATTTTAACATTATATTTTTTTGATACATCTGACCAAATAGATTTTATTAGTTTTCCATTATTTTCAATTTTTTTAAAAACGTTCAATCTCTCGAATTCTTTGATTGAAGCCAGTGCAGCTGTGTATCCGACACGTTCACCCCAAAACGTGCTGCTTATAAAGGTATTTTCAGCCTTTCTCATTATTTTTCTTTTACCAATTATTGCATTAATTGCGTATCCACTTCCTAAAGCTTTGCCAAAAATAGCTAGATCTGGATTTACTTTAAATTTGAGATGAATACCGCCCATATTTTCTCTATAACCTGAAGTGCACTCGTCAAAAATTAAGATTATTTTTTTTTTATCACAAATTTTTCTTATTTTTTCAAGAAAACTGCTCTGGGGCTCTTTATTTCGCATTACCTCCATTTTAATAATCCCAATATTTTTTTCTTCAATTAATTTTGAGAGATATTCGAAATTATTATATGGAAATGGAAATGAAGTATTCTTTAAATTTTCAGGTATACCATCATAATTTAATCCTGACATTAAATGCTCATCTAAATTTTTTTTTGAATTTATATTTGCTGATAAATACCAATCATGCCAGCCATGATAACCACAAAAAGCAACATTTTTTTTTTTCATACAAGCTCTAGCAATTCTAATTGCTACTGCATTTGCCTCTCCTCCAGCTCTTGTAAATTTAGCCATAGCAGCCCAAGGATGGTGTTTAATTATTTGTTTTGCCAGCATTATTTCTTCTGGGCAATTTAGTGTAGATAGATTACCTTTTCTCACATTATTTTGAACCGACTTATTTACCCTATCATTGCTATAGCCTAATATACTTGTTCCAACAGCACAAAACATGTCTAAATATTTAACTTTATTTAAATCCCAAACATAGATTTTTTTTGACTTACTAAAATAAGCTGGCCATTTATCAGGTAAATGAAGCTCTGATCTCTTTGAAAATAGTGTTGTGCCGCCAGGAATAATTGATTTTGCAAACTTGTATAAATTTTTGTTTTTTTTATTTTTCATTTTATTTCCAATTTCTCGGATCCGTTAGTTTTGTATCATTTATATTAAAATTAATCATTTTATTTTTGTCTGTGATATTAAAATTCATTATTTCTTTAAAGTTATTTGAATCATTTATGCCAATTACAATTTTATCAAAATCATATTTTATTAAATCATTCAAACAATAATCAATTGGTGAAATTTTATTTTTATCTAGTTTTTGAAACCATTCAAAAAAAAATTTTTGCCACTTTTTAAAATATTTATTTTTATAAAGTGATTTGTTAACAAGCAAACCCTGTAAAAACACAGACCTTATATGAGTTTCTATTTTATGATCTTTAAGCTTTTCAAACCATCCTGTTGTTAATATTTTTTTGTTCAAAATATTATATGGACATTGAACTGCGTCAAAATGATATTTTCTGATTAAATAATTAAGACAATTAGTGTCATATATTGAAATACCGATTTTTTTAAAATATTTTTTTTTTTTTAATTCTTCTAAATTTTTAAATATTTTAAGTCCATTTTTAGTAAATAGAATTCTAATATCATGAAAAAATATTATTTCGAAACTATTATTGTTAAAACTTTTAATATGATCTTCTAATTTTTTTTGACAAAATTCTAACGATATCCATTTAGAATTTGGTTCTATTTTTGAAAATATTTTAAATTGTTTATTAATATTTGTAAATAAAAGATTATTTTTTAAGTAATTCTCTGCTGTATCGATTTTATTAATATTATTTTTTTTTGCCAAGCTTAAAATCTTTTTAATTTCCTCGTTTTTTATTCTTATTGAATCAACTCCATAGTTTTGAGTAAAATTTGCAGAACCGATTATAAGTCGACTTTTAAACTTAGATTTATTCATACTGTCTTTCTTTGATATTAATCAAAGATTTATTACTCTTTTCAGCTTTAATCAAATCTCTCCATGAAAAATATATATTTGGTAAAAAATGTTTAACAACTTTTTTTATAAAAAGAAAATCGTTAAAATTATCTAATGTCCATCTTCTATTTGAATAATTAACTTTATTTTTATAGTTTTTTTTTTTAAACAATTTTGATTTTCGTATGAAGGTTGTGACATGCTCTTTATTAATCTTGCCTCTAGAAATTTTTTGTGACTTTATGAGCGCATTCAAGTTAATTAACTCTACATCTAACCCGTCAGGATAAGAGAGCACCAGTATATTTGAAGTATAATCATTTTTTTTTTTCAAAATGTAATTTTATACATTTATCAATTATTTTCGGATCTATTATCGGACAGTCTGCTGTGATTCTGACGATGGTTTGAATAGAATTTTTTTTTGCACAATCGATCATTCTTTTAGCTACATTATTAGTACTGCCTCTAAATAATATTAGATCATGATCACTTGATATTTTTTTATACTTATCATCTTCTTTCTTTTTAGTTGTACACAAGAAAATTTTATTGACTAATTTTGTTTTTTTTAATCTTAAAATACATAAATCTAATACTTTTAAAGTAGAAGTTATTTTCAAAAAATGTTTATTTGGCAATCTTTTTGATCCAGATCTAGCAGCTAATAGTATTGCAATATTGTTTTTTTTCATTTTTTATAATTAATAGTTTATCATATCATAGTATAAGAAAATTTGAGCGGTGATAAATTAACCAAATGTATTTCAAGACAAGTTCAGCATTATTTATAATTACAAAGATCTGAATTAGAAAATAAAGTATAAATATGGCGAATTAAGAAAATTTTTATGAATAATTTATAATATGTTTTTTTTTTAATAATGTAATATTATAAATAATGAAAAAAATTCTTTTTTTAGGCTACTCTCAAAAAGAAACTAAATTAATTTCTATACTTAAAGATAAAAAAAATTGTCAAATTTTTTACTCAAAAAATAAGATAAGTTTGAAGAGTTTAGATAATATTAAAATAATAATCAGTTTTGGTTACAGGCACTTAATAAGTGATGATATAATAAAGAAAAAAAAAGTAATAAATCTTCATATGTCCTATCTTCCATTCAATAGAGGGGCTCACCCAAATTTTTGGTCTTTCGCTGAAAATACCCCTTCTGGAGTAACAATACATAAAGCTGATAAAGGAATTGATAAAGGTGATATTATTTATCAAAAGCTTTTAGATTTTGATTTAAATAAAAATAAAAAAAAATTGACATTTAGTAATACTTACTCTGTCTTAAAGTCTGAAATTGAAAATTTATTTATCTCTAATTTTGAAAATATATTACATAACCAATATCGTCAATTTAAACAAATAGGCAACGGAACATTTCACAATGAGAGAGAATTGCCCCACATACTAAAATCTTGGAATCAAAATATTTTTAATACCGTTACTAGATATCAAAAGTATAAAAATAATGATATTGTTAAAAAACTAAAGCTTTTAGATGAGATTGAACAAACCAGAAAAAATAATAATGTGAATTGGATGAATATTTTGAGGCACTCAATGAAAAATTCTCCCTCAGAAACCCTTAAATTTCTAAATTCAATTAATTCTGACGATGATATTATTTCTAACTTATTTAAAAAATTAAATGAAAAATAAGGTTTTTTTTATTGCAGAAATTTCAGCAAACCATTGTGGAAATTTTAGTCTAGCAAAAAAATTAATCAAGTGCGCGCATATTAATGGTGCAGATGCAGTGAAGCTCCAAACTTATACTGCTGATACAATGACAATAAAATCAAATAAAAGATATTTCAAAATTCAGAAAGGCTTATGGAAAGGATATACGCTTTGGGATTTATATAATAAAGCACACACACCGTTAAAATGGCACAAAAAACTTTTTAAATATGGAAGATCTTTAGGTATAAAGGTTTTTAGCACTCCTTTTGATGAGACAGCTGTCGATTTTCTAGAAAAAATACATTGTCCAATATATAAAATTGCTTCATTTGAAATGACTGATTTAAATTTAGTAAAAAAAGTTTCTAGAACAAAAAAACCTATCATTATTTCAACAGGAATGGCAAATTTAGAGGAAATTGAAACAACTGTTAAAACATCAAGAAAATACGGTGCAAAAGATATTACTCTTTTATATTGTGTGAGTAATTACCCCTCATCAATTAACGACTTTAATTTGAGAAATATCGAAATTTTAAAAAAAAAATTTAAATGTAGGGTTGGTATATCAGATCACTCAATAGATAATAGAGTTGCTATTTCTAGTGTTGCGAGTGGAGCTGAAGTTATTGAAAAACACATTGCATTAGATAACCAGAAAAAAGGTTTGGATATTGATTTTTCATTGAAGGGGAAGGAAATCAAAAAATTAAGGGACGATATCGACGTTGCTTTTAAACTTCTAGGAAAAAATACTTTCATCAGAAAAAAAAGCGAAGACAAATCTAGAATTTTTAGAAGATCAATTTTTACTGTTGATAATATTAAAAGAGGTGAAAAATTTACAAAAAAAAATATAAGGGTTATTAGGCCTGGATTTGGATTGGAACCAAAATTCTACGATATGATGTTAAATAAAAAATCACCCTCGAACATTAGCAAGGGTGAACCTATCAAAGCAAAGATATTAAATAAAATAAGTTAAAAGTTTGAGATGTGTTATTTTTAATCATAATTTAAATTTGTTACAAAGATAAAAAGTTTTGTAAAAGTAATTTGCCCGCTTCACTACTTTTTTCTGGATGAAATTGCATTCCATAAATATTTTCATAATTTACAATTGAGGCGAATTCAACATCATGGGTTGTGCTAGAGACTACTACGTCTTTATTTTCTGGAACGAGTACGCAGCTATGATTAAAATAAAAATCTGGTGAATGAGAAAGATTTTTTAATATATTATTTTGACAATTTTTATTTATTCTATTCCAGCCTGTGTGGGGAACTTTAAGTTTACAACCAATTTTTCTCAAATCTTTTACTTCAGCATTAATAAAATTTAGACCATTACATTCTATATCATTTTCATAACCTTTTGTTGCTATAAGTTGCATACCTAAGCATATGCCTAAAAACAATTTTTTTTTTTCAATTACTTCATGTTTTAAAGATTCTGTCCAACCATCATTATTTAAAACTTTCATTGCATGATTAAAGCTCCCTACGCCTGGAAAAATTATTTTACAATCATCATTTAGTTTAGAGGGATTATTAATAATTTGAAATTCATAATTTAAAAATTGAATACATTTAGAAATTGAATTTATGTTTCCTAAACCCATATCAATAATTTTGATCATTGAATTTTTCATACTTGTCTTAAATTTATTCCTGAATTCAAAATTTGTGATCTGAGTTGAAAAACATTTTGATCTCTGTTTGCAAAAAAAGTTCCTGCTGAAATCGCATCTATATTTGTATTTTTAAAACCTTCAACAAAATGTGATGCCAATCCACATCCTCCAGAAAATATAATTGGAATGCTTAACAGTTCTGAAATTTTTTTGGCAGCTTTTATATTAAGGCCTGTGCTTGTTCCATCTCTATCAATATCGTTAAGAGCTATTTCTCCCGCCCCTAATTGTTCACATCTTTTAGCCCAATCAATCAGATCAAGATTGGTGTTTATTTTTCCTCCTTTCGAAAAAACTACTAGTTGATCTTTTTCCAACTCTTTGAAATCAATTCCTAAAACTACACACTGGGAACCAAATTTTTCTGAAGCTAACTTGATTAAATCAGGATTATTTATTGCTTCACTATTAATAAAAACTTTATCAGCACCATTATTTAGTAAATTTTCAAAACATTCTAAAGTTTTAACTCCACCACCTACAGTTAAAGGCATGAATATTTGTTCAGAAAATTTCTTCAAAAAATTCAAAAATTGATTATCTTTAGAACATTGTTTATTCTCTATATTTAAAATCATAAGCTCATCAGCTAATTGGGCCTCATAAATTTTTGCCTGGGGAATTACGCTTCCTATTATCTTAAATTCAGAAAACTTCCTAGAAATAACAAATGTAGGCAATAACTGCCCGTTAATATCTCTAAATTGAAATAAGAATTTTGGGATAATTCTTTTTTTCAACATTTTAATTATTTTTTTTCCAATCTTTAAATATTTTTAAAGCTTCTTTCCTGTCCATTTTACCAGATCTTTCCCATGTATCAAAATCATGAACTTTTTTTCCATTATCGATATTTACTAAATCAAACTTATTTGGAGAAATTTCATGATTTTTTAAAACTTCATAAAACTCATCTTCTTTAAGTCCTATAAATTCCAAAAAAATTTCTAAACTTGGTGGTTTTTTTCCTTCATAAAGTTTTATGTTCTCTTTTGCTTTATCAATTGAAATATCTTTATTTCTTAAATCAATTGCTGAAAGATGCGATGGCCTTGAATAACCTCGTTTAATATACTTTATATAATCTCTTACGCCTTGCATATAACATTCAATTTTTTCGTAATTATACTCAGGTGGAACATTTTCTACCTCATCACCTTTCCATCCTAGATCTTTAATAATAATTTGAGATTGTTTTTTAGGATTCCAGGGTATGTAAGATCCTAAACATACAGATCTATAATTAAGTGCTTTAAGATCTTCAAGATTTGGATATGTAAAAGGTTTTAGTTGATTAAGTGGAATTTCTCCGTTCAGTCTTAGAAACATATCTTCTGAAGTAATGCCTAGATTAATAAATCTATTAAATCTCTCTTCGTTGACCTCTTCGGCATCATCAAAAGAATAATAAGCGTTATATTCAGATGCTTTCTCCCCCCAAAAAACTAATGGAACTTTTTTTTCAATAGCAATCCACATTGGATATGAGTAGATTCCAGTATGACAATGCCAACAAAAATCGCCTTTGTCTAAAAAAGATTTTAACATTAACTTTTGGGCAATTTTCCAATTAGGTGTAAAATTGATCATATCAAACCCGAGCTTTCTTGAGACTTTCTTTACATTTTTTTCAAGATTTGGTCGCAAAAATCCATGATCAAATCTCACTACAAGGGGATTAAGTTTAAATTCTTTAACTAAATAATACAAAGTCCAAGTACTATCTTTACCACCACTGAATGGAATAATACAGTCGTACTCATATTTTCCTTTATGTTCATATATAAGTTTATGTAATTCTTCCTTTTTTTTCCCCCAATCAATTTTTTCCTCTTTAACTGAGTATTGAGTACAAATATTACATGTACCCTTAGAATCAAAAGCAATGGTTTCGTGCGTCTCAGGTAATAAACAATTCGAACATTTTTTCATTATTAAAAACTATATAACTTTTCCAAAGATTAATTGATCTAATCTTTTCTTATTAAAAATAAACTTACTTTTTATTATTCCTTCTAATTTAAATTCATTTTTCTCAAGAACTTTACGAGAGGCAAAATTATTAGAATAAAGAGAAGCAACAATTTTTTTTAATTTATATTTTTTTTTTGCTTTAATCAAAATTTGTTTAATAGCTTCAGTTGCAAATCCTTTATTTTGATAACCTAGATCCCCAATAAGATAGGAAATTTCAGCAAATTTATGTAAATTATTTATTGGTCCAAGTTTTATATTACCTATATGAATTTTTTTTTTTTTTACATAAAAAATACCGAATAAATACTCAATTTTTGATTTTTTTTTATCATTTACAAATTGGATTATTGTTTTTTTTGTGTGTTTGAAAAATCTCTGCTCAGTTAATTTTGTTACTTTGTAATTATTCATCCATTTAATATATTTATCTGAAACAAGTTCTTGGTTTAACTCTTTAAGTTGAATATTTATTTTTTTTTTCATTTAATTATCTTTTATATCAATAATTTAATATATAATAATTATTTATATATTAAAAAAATGAAATTTACTAAATTTAATCATATAGTCGTATTCGGAGGCTCACAGATTACTTTAGAATTTTTAAAATTATTAAAAAAAAAAAAAATTAATTTTCACTATTTTACAAATAAAAGACAGCTTAGTGACAATCTAATAAACAATTCAAGTTTAAAGAATAATTTAAAAAAAAATGAAATTAGATTTTTTGAAACTGAAGATATAAACAAAAATAAGTTAATAAAAAAAGTATTTACAGGTCGATCTTTAGGTTTGGGGTTTGGACAACCTTGGGTATTTAAAAAAGAATTACTTAAGCTCATGAATCCAAATTTAGTTGATTTTATGGGGATTCCGTTACCAAAATTTAGAGGTGGCGCACATTATACTTGGATGATTTTAAATAAAAATTTTACAGGTGGTTGCTTTATTCAAAATATTAACGAAAACACAATTCAAGGTGCATCTGATAGTGGCTCCTACTATGATTATACATACTATAATTATCCTAGAAATCTAAAAACTCCAAAAGATTTTTTTAATTATTCAGTTTTAAAAGAAATTAATTTTTTAAAAAAATTTTTGAAAAAAATTAGTAATGATAATTCATTTAGGTTAAAAAAATTTAATAAAAAAGACTCTGTTTATTTTCCTAGATTGATAAGTAAATTGAATTCATTCATTAATTGGGATTTAAATATTGATGAATTAGTAAGATTCATTAATGCTTTTAGTGATCCCTATCCTGGTGCCATAACTTTCTTGAATAATAGGAAAGTATATTTAAAAAATGCTCGAATACATAAAAATAATAATTTTCACAGTTATAGTGCTGGTATCATAACTAATATTTATGAAAAAAAATTGTTTATATGTGCTAAGGGCGGAATTATTAAAGCAACAGGTATCTTTTTAGGAAATAAAAAATCGATCAATAAATTAAAAATTGGTGACAGATTTAGTACTGAATTAAAGTTGTTGCAGCTAGCAAAAATTCATAAAAAGTTTTAACTCACATACTTTTTAATAAATTTTTATTTTTCCATTTTAAACAATACTTTAAAACCTCATTCTTAGGTAGGCCATAAATTTTTGAAATTTGTTCTACACTATAAAAATTATCTAAAAAATTTGGTAAATTATTCATTAAAATATTCCATTTTTTTGATTTTAATGCATATTTTTTTTTGTCAATTCCTGGAGCTTCTGCTCTTTTGTACAAATCATACTTTTTATTAGATAAAGATATCGTACCATTGAAGTTACATTTGTATCTTGTTTCTTTTTCAAAATTATTAATAATATTTTGTAAAAGTTTTAAAACATCTTGTAATTTTTTTTCTGATAATTTGTCAGGCTTATCTCCATCTGTATGGTATTCTTTAAATGGAAATCTAGTTAATGAAATAGTTTTAATTTCATAACCAGGTGCATCAAAAACTATTTCATCATTACCATAAACTTCTCTAAAGTTTCCTTTGGCAAAATTATAGTTTAATTTTTTTAGTTCTTCTAATGCAATAATATCAATTTGACTCTTTTGGTTACTAGAGTGCTGTAACTTAATTATATTATTATTTCCAATCGACTTTAGCAATATGCAATACTTTAAATATTTTTTATTATTTCCTATTTTCTTTAACCAAAATAAAGGTCCAAAAATTTCTGGCGCTATTAACAGTTTATATGTAAACTTTCTATTTTTAATTTTTCTTAAATTTTTAAAAAGTTGAATTCCGACAGCACAACCGGATAAATCATCATTAGCTTGATATGGATGACAATTATGAGCATTTATCACAATGGTTTCTCTATTTTTTCCTTTAAGAGTATATTCTAAAACCTTCATTTTTGATTTTTTGGTTTTTGTAACTAGGTCTATGAAATAAAATTTATCTTTTAATTTATTGAATTCTCTTTTACTCATACAAAATCCCCAATCTATAAAATTTTTTCGATAAAGATTGGTCCAATTATATGGTGTAAAATTATTATATTTTGAAAAAAAAATTTTTTTTTTTAATTTTTTTAATAAAATTTTACCCTTAAAAGATTTAGAAAGCACAGGTACCCCAAAATTTTTATTCTTAGCATTGAAAATTGTTTTGTGATTTTCATTAAGTATTACCCCTTTTTTTAAAGACCAAGAGTGCGGTATAGTCCAACCATTAATTGATTTTCCACTTTCAAAGCTATGTACTTTAAAATTGAGGTATTTATTAAAAACTTTTATAGCATCATCATTTCCTTTTCCACAGATTGAATAATCAAAAGGAAATAGTTTTTTTATAATGTTTCTTATCATTAATTAATTAGAGTTAATATTTATAGTATTAAAATGTTTGAAACTACAAGCCTTTAAATTGTTTTCGAAAATATTTTCAGCGACATTATAAATTCTTCTCATTACTTAGAACGTTTAAAAACGACCAATATAATCCTTATTCACAACAATCCATTTTTTTAACTCAGATTTTGTCATCCAGTCTTTATTATTATCACTACTATAGATAAATCCCTTGGAAACTTTTTTCCCTTTTTTAATTCGTAAATTATCTTTTCCCCACTCATTTATCATAGGTAAAATTTTATAATAAGTAGGATATTCATAGGTTGAATAACTATCATCATAACTAATCATTTGCTCATGTAATTTTTCCCCAGGACGAATTCCTATAATCTTATGTTTTGCTTTTGGTGCAATAACCTTTGCAATGTCTGTTACTTTCATAGAAGGAATTTTTTTAACATATATTTCACCTCCCAACATATCCTCAAAAGCATGCCAAACTAATTGAACTCCTTGCTCAAGTGAAATCATAAACCGAGACATGGCTTCATCTGTAATTGGTAATTCTCCTTGATCTTTTAAGCCCATAAAAAATGGTATTATAGAGCCACGTGAACCCATTACATTTCCATATCTTACAACAGAAAAAGATGTTTTATGACCTCCAGCATAAGATGAGTTGCCAGCAATAAATAATTTATCAGACGCCAATTTTGTTGCTCCATAAAGATTGACAGGACTACTTGCTTTATCTGTTGAAAGTGCCACAACTTTTTTAACTTTTTGGTCAATGCAAGCATCTATTAAGTTCATAGCTCCAATAATGTTAGTTTTAATACACTCAAATGGATTATATTCTGCAGATGGAACTATTTTTGTTGCTGCTGCGTGAATAACAAAATCTATAGTTTCTAATGCTCGATGAAGTCGATCTTTGTCACGAACATCTCCAATAAAAAAACGCACCCTAGTGTCATTTTTAAATAATTTTTCCATCTCCCACTGTTTCATTTCATCACGTGAAAATACAATTAAACGTCTTGGATTGTATTTCTTAAGAGTAAGACGAACAAAACTATGACCAAACGAGCCCGTACCACCTGTAATTAAAATAGAGGATTTTTTAAACATTTTTGTATATTTTTCCTAATTCTTATCAAACAAGGTGGAAAAGTCATTAAATTTGGCTAATAATTCAGAAATTTGCGTGTCTTTATTATTTTAAAAAATAATTAATACCTCTAGTTTGGTATTATAATTGTTAAATATTGGCGGGCAAAGGTATGTGTTGAAAACCCTTCTTTAAAATGTGCTATAGATAACTCTTTTTTTGTTGCTGCTTTTTTATTCTTATCAATAGTTAAATATTTTTGCCCTAACTCATACCATTTTAGGCCTTTATTTTTTAAAGTTTCAATCGCCTTCATTTGTACTGCATGACTAAATGGTTTATCAAATAACTCTCTTTTATATACTCCAGACGCATATTCTGCAAAGTTTTTTGAATAAACAAATAACCCAGCTCCGACTAAACAATTGTTATTATCAGATGCTGTTATTATAAAAGACTCTTTGCATTCAATTTGTTGCTTTTGAATATTCCAACTTTGAATTGGTCTAGTAGCTTTACCAGCAACAGACTTGTGTAACAACCTGAAACTATCAAATAATTCATTTGTTGGCTTTTCATGAACTTGGATCTTCCAATCTCTTAATCCTTTATTAATTATAGATTTGATACTTCTTCTAAATTTTGATTTTATTTCTTCTATACTTAAAGATAAATCAATATAAAGTTGATGACTTGTAAATGTGTCATCAGCATATTCTAATAAATCAACATACCAGTCTGACAATTTAAAAAGTTCTGTGTTAATAAACCTACATTTTTTAATTCCAAGCAGTCTCGATATATTAAAAATTAAACTTAATATTTCTGTTTCAAATTTTTTTCTTACTTTTTTTCCTAATGTTTTTTTAAATATTGGTTCTACTATATCTTCACCATTGCTACTTAAAACCCATTTATTATTTTCATCTTTATGTACCATAAGGGGCATAATACCTATTGTTTGCTGTTTGTCGTACAAAACCATAGACAAATCAATTGAAGCGTTTTCAGAATGATAAGCAACATGATACTTAACCCTATTTAATAAGTGAAAAATAGATGGATTGTTACTAGGATTTCTTAAAATTTCTGACCATTTGTTTGGATCAATATTTGTGTCTGGAAAGTATTTATGAACTGTTTCTATTAATTTTTTTTTATTGTCATAAGTAAGATAAATGAATTTTATCAGTATCTTTTGAATTGAGTATTAAATGATCATTCATGTAATTAAAAATCGGGCTTTAGAACATTGAACATTATTGTCTATAAATGATTTTGATCCATATTTTAAAGTTTTAATTATGATAACTTTTTAATTCTCATTTTCCCTAAAAATTTTTTTCAGTGCATAAATCAAGCCAATTGAGCTATTAGTACTGGTAAGCTGCACGCATTACTGCGCTTCCACATCCAGCCTATCAACGTGGT
>MDTB01216442.1_pt1 | contig 15523 bp, 10 predicted proteins | sample 811161 | NCBI WGS metagenome assembly MDTB01 (sample SAMN05326650, study PRJNA326480) | marine metagenome | isolation source: seawater | place: Mediterranean Sea | collected 2009 | reverse complement strand
CGGAGTAGGAGAGAAACAAGCGATCTCTCTCGCAGAAAGTATCTTTGGATCTATGGGAGTGCAAATCGCACAGAAAATCTATGAATTAGGAGAGGATTACTATTATGCAGAATAACAAATGGAAAGTTCTATCTCTTTTCGCAATTACATTTCTCATTTTGTTTACCTGGTGGAATATCGCATTTGGAAGTGAATTAAAAATTATACGTCAATATGATGTCACTACCAATGTCGAAGTGAAAATCCCTACAGGAACAGTAGAGACATGTCATCAATATGATAACTCAGACAATCAAAGAATCAAGAATGGTATCATTGGAGGCATTATTGGAAATGGTATAGACGGAGTAGGAGCGGCAGTGGGAGCGTTAGTGGGAGTTTTATTGACCGATAATAAAATGACAAGCGCATGTTTTGAGGAAAAGTCGTATCGAACTGAAGTTAAACCCATGTATCAATATACAGTTCTAATATTGTCTGATGGTGTGAGAGAATACGAACAACGAATTATTAGAGAATAAATAGGAAGTAACTATGAGCGAGCAAGCGTTTCCGAGCGTTTTTGATTGCTCTGAATTGATAAATGGGCCGCCGAGATGTCACGATTATACAAACAATATATCAATCTTTCTCATCAACACAATGATCTTTATGATCTTGCATATGTGTTATTAGGGAAAACGTTTTCTTATAGCGATGAATTTTTAAAAGTTCAAGAGAAAGAGCATCCTTATAATCATTGGGATTTTCATTCAAACACTTATAGTGAGGATCATTTTAATGATTTATCCAAAGGTAAGATCGCACCGAAAGAAGGTGTATGTTTCTTTCATCGTTCTTCCCTAAGTAATTTTTTAATCAGTGTGAATGAAGAGATTTGTGAAACACAAGGAATCTTTGAAAACTATCCTATCTTGACAAATCATTTATTGTGGATTTGTGCGTCTTCTTCTCATAATAGTAGTTACAGTTCTGTTCATCACTTAGGAAAATTGCCAACAGAAACGTGGGATAACATCCTCGCCATCCCTAATTCTCGTGTCTTGCATGGTCATTGGAAGAATTACCAACACGATAGTTATACGTCAATCTTTCGTTCTCGATGCGAATCGATGAGTAATCAAGTTGTCACCGATTGGAATACACGAATGAGTGTGTATGCTTATAACCTTTTGTCATCGATTCCTCAAGAGAATGATCAAAATAAAATACTTTATTACGATGAATTGATTGAAGGAAACTATGATCATTACAAAGACATCGTTTCTTTTTGTCAATCTCATCCCTTATCTCAAAAAGAATTTCAACAAATTGTCAATGACTATCGTTCATTTGTTTATAAATAAATACAAGGAGTATTAATACACATGGCTTACTTTTGTCTATCACACAATCACAATGACTTCCATGATATCGCATCTTATGTCATTTCGAAAACTTTGTCTTATACAGATGCAGTTTTAAATAAATCAGACGTTTCATCGCCTTACAAAAAATGGGCAGTTCACATTGATGCAAAATCACAAACAGATTTTAATGCATTATCCAATAAATCAACTTGGTTAAGTGGACGTAACGATTTAATGGAAGAGGATACAAGTAATGCTATTACTGGGTTTCTTTGGAGTGCGTACGGCGACAAGTCTAACAGTGTGTACGGTGATATTCATTGGAATGGGGGTATTGACGATTCTCAAACGATTGATACGACTACCTATGATAATATTGTGGCTGTTTCTAATTCTAAAGTGATTCATTTGACATGGAGTGATTTTACTCATTCATCCTTTGCGACAACATTCAAAGATCGTTGTGATACTATGGATACAGGGAATGTAATCTCTGATTGGGATGAACGATTAAATACCTATAAAGTCAATCTCGAAGCAATTACCTATCCAACAAGTGATGATAACTTTGTTTTGTATCAAGATAAACTTTTGGATAAAGACGAAGCGCATTATACTTCATTATGTACGTTCTTAGGAGCGACTGAACTAACCTCTTCGACATGGAAAGGTTATATCGATGCGTATAATACTCATCTTTCTTCTTGACATTTTCTAATTTTTAGTTTATATTCTTTATTATGAAACTCAAAGATTTGAATAAACCCAAAGATTATCTTGAAGTTGTCGAACAGTATCCCTTTGCGATTCGTAATATTCTCGATGATACGGATGAACTCTTAGTCAATCGAAAAACAGGACAACAAGTTTCTTTACATCGTGATTGTGAATTGACCACCTTGGAAAAGTGTGGAGAAATCTTTACATCCAATGTTGAAGCGAAAATGACTGGTTGGAAAATGCATTTGGAAAATGACAGTTACGCCTACATCGCTCAACAAGCATGTCAATTAGTTGAATCGATTACACAAAAACTCGCCAAGACAAAATTTGTTTGTAACGAAATGTGGGGTATTCATTATACTCAAGAAACAAAAACCAAACGACATTCTCATTGGCCGTATCAATATGCGTTTGGATATTATGTAAAAATGCCAGATTACGCTCCGATTGTTTTTCCTACAGCGAATTATGAATACAATCCTAAAGAGGGCGATCTGATCGTTTTTCCTGGTCACATTCAACACGAAGTCAAACCTGTGTACGGTGAAAGAATTATGTTAGCAGGTAATCTCTACAACACTCTCTGGTCCTAAGATAAATATTTGTATGCTTAAGGGTTTACAAAGTATTTTTATTTAAGGAAAAATAATGGCAGAAAATTTTATGGGTCTCGATGGGTTTCATTGGTTTGTCGGTGTTGTGGAATCACGACAAGATCCAAGTCAATTAGGAAGAGTTCAAGTTCGTGTTTTAGGAATTCATACGGACAATAAAACTTCTATTCCTACAGAGGATTTGCCATGGGCAACTTGCATGGCGCCTACCACTAGTTCATCTAATTCAGGTATCGGAACATCTCCTAGTTTTATTGTCGAAGGAAGTTGGGTTGTTGGTTTCTTTATGGACGTGGAAAAACAACAACCAATTATTATGGGAACGTTACCAGGCATTCCCAATCAAGCGATTGATACGAATAAAGGATTTAATGATCCTAACGGAGTTTATCCTAAAGAACTGAATCAATCAGATGTCAACAAACTCGCCAGAGGGATTTCCACAATATCAAAAACACCTGATGAAATCACAAATGAACCGAACAATCCTTATAACGCAACGTATCCCAATAATCACGTCTTTGAATCTGAATCAGGTCATGTGATTGAATTTGATGATACGCCAAACGCAGAACGTATTCATGTTTATCACAAATCAGGCACATTTATTGAAATGCACCCTAATGGTGATATTGTAACACAACATAAAAATGGATTTAAAACAGTTAGTGGTAATGATAATGTTCATATTACAGGAAGTGCTAATCTTACAGTTGACGAAACTTTAAATATTAAAGCAAAAGATATTATAATTAATTCTGAAACAACAACAGAAACTTATACGACTAAAACAGAAACAGCGACAACAGGAAATATTACATTTACATCAGGTGATGTTCAAGCGTCTTCTATTTCTTTAATAGGACATCAACACCGTGATAACCCAGGTCTTGCTGGAGCAATTACGACAATTCCAATTGGGGGTAGTGCTTCGACTGTTACAACGGCATCAGGCACAACGGCAACAGCAATCGCAGCTAATCTTGCAGATGAAGAAATTGAATCTCTTGATTTAACAACAATTGAAACTGTAACATTACCAGAAATATCAACAAGCAATCTTGCTGATAATGCTATTACACAAGATAAAATAGCAGATGATGCTGTTGGAAGTGGTGAACTTAAAACACTATCAACATTAAGAATTAAAGACAGTTCAGGTTCGACATTAAAAACTGTTCATGGAGCTGGAGAATAACATATAAATACTCATATAGGAGAGCATTTGTATGGCCCATATCAACGCAGAAATAGGACTTGACGCACAATTAACAAACGCTTCGAGTAAATCGTCAAGAATATATAGCGATTTAGATTTATTTTTTGATAAAAAAAATAGTAATTCTGACGTTAATATTGTAGAGGATGTACAAGCAGTGAAACGTTCTATCATGAATCTTGTACAACTAAATCCACACGATAAACCTTTTCACCCAGAAATTTCTTCTGGTGTTCGTCAAATGTTATTTGAAAATATGACACCAATTACAAGTATTATTTTAGCGAGACATATTGAAGATGTTATTAATAATTATGAACCACGTGCTAGATTACAAGCAGTTCGTGCAACACCGGACTTTGATAGAAATGCTTATACTGTAACAATTGATTTTTTTATTAGAAACTTTCCTACTGATTTAGTAAATATGGATGTATTTTTAGAAAGATTAAGATAATGGCACAAATTACAAATAAAAAAAGATTAAGAGTTACCGAATTAGATTTTGATCAGATTAAAGAAAACTTAAAAATATTTCTTAAATCGCAAGAAGAGTTTAGGGATTATGATTTTGATGGTTCTGGTATTAACATCCTATTAGACACACTAGCATACAATACTCACTATCTTGCATACAATGCCAATATGGCAATTAATGAAATGTTTTTAGATACCGCTGCATTGCGTTCTTCAGTTGTATCTCATGCTAAATTGTTAGGATATGAAATACAATCTGCTCGTGCGGCAAAGGCAATCATTAATGTTTCTATAAGAACAAATCAGGCTGTTATTACAATGCCAGCAGGAACTCAGTTTACAACGACTTATGACGGTACAGATTATAATTTTGTAACTGTTAATGATATCATGAAGTATAAGTTTGGAAACAGTGTTAATTATGATTCTATTTTTGTTTATGAAGGCACTTATGTAACAACACGATATACAGTTAATACAACAGATTTAGAACAAAGATTTTTACTACGAAATAACAGAGCAGATACATCAACACTTACTGTTAAAGTACAAAACTCATCAACTGATGCGACAACTGTTACTTATACAAAGGCAACAGACATTACACAACTTAATGGTGATTCGAATGTATATTATTTACAAGAAGTTGAAGGTGGAAACCATGAGATTTACTTTGGAGATGGTGTTGTTTCAAAAGCAGTTGAGGATGGTAATATTGTACTACTATCTTATGTGGTTACAAATAAATCAGAAGCAAATGGAGCATTCAAATTCAATCCCCCAAGCAGTATTGGTGGTGAAACAAATATTGAAGTTTCTACAGTGTTACGTGCTGAAGGTGGAAATGAACCAGAAACAATTCAATCAGTTAAATTGAACGCACCATTGAATTATGCATCACAAGGTCGTGCTGTTACAACTTCAGATTATGAAGTTTTGGTAAGAAGATTATTTCCTCAAACACAAGCGGTCACAGTTTTTGGTGGAGAGGAAGGTAGTTTCGATCCTTCTTTGGGTGTTAGTGCCACACCTGAATATGGTAAAGTTTTTATTTCAATTAAATCAACAACAGGTGCGAATTTAACTTCCACTCAAAAATCACAATTAGTAACTGATTTGTCTTCATACACTGTCGCATCTATTTTGCCAGTTATTGTAGATCCAGACACAACATTCATTCGTCTTGACATTCGATATACTTATGATACATCAGCAACCACTAAGTTGTCTTCAGATATTGACAGTTCTGTAAATACTGTTTTAGTAAATTATAATTCTTCAACATTACAATCATTTAATTCTCAATATCGAGCATCTGAAGTTTCACGATTGATCGATGAATCAGAACCATCAATTTTAAATAATACAACAAACGTTAAACTTTCAAAATTTTTCACACCCCTATTAGGTACAACAACATCATATTATATTCCTTTTAATAATTCTTTATTACACCCAGAAGATGGTTATCTTGCATCTATTGGAGGTGTTGTATCATCTACAGGATTTAAAGTTGGAACTGATACAGTAACAGAATATTTTTTTGATGATGACGGAAACGGAAATTTAAGAAGATATGCTTTAGTAGGAACAACACGTTTATATGTAGATTCACAAGCAGGAAGTATTGATTATGAATCTGGTGCCATTCGAATTAATAATATTAATATTACAGCAATATCAAATGTGGATGGTTTAGCATCAACAAGGATAAGAATAATAGTAACGCCAAGATCAAATGATATCATACCTGTAAGAAATCAAATATTAGAAATAGATTTAGCAAATACAATTATAAATGGAAACGCCGATACTGAAGCTGCATCTGGTTCGACTTATAGTACAAGTGGTAGTGGATCAAGTGCAACAACAACAGTAACAACATCGAGCGGTTCTTCAAGTTATTAAGATGACAAACGATGAGAGATGAACCGACACTTAAAAATAAATTATCACCTTTAATAGAAAATCAATTACCAGATTTTCTACAAGATGAAACTCATTTAACATATGCTCATTTTGTAAGAGACTTTTATCAGTTTCTAGAATCTGCCAGAATACGATATAAATTTTCAACAAATTACTTAATCCAAGAACCCGAAACTAAAGCGTATGTTCTTTCTGAAAATGGTATTTTAGGTGCAGCTGTTGATAGAATGGTATTAGAAGATTCTATTGAATTTGCAAATGGTGAAATAATTAAAGGACAAACTTCAGGTGCTGAAGCAACTGTAATTGTAGAAGATGTAAGAAATGCATCATTGTACACAACTGCCAATCAAAGATTTGAGGCACATGAAATAATTAAAGGTCTAACATCTGGTGCTGAAGCAGAACTTATAGAATATAAAGGTAACCCAGTTCAAAATATTCAACAACTTTTAGAATATGGTGACATTGATAATACTGTGTGGGATTATTTTACACAGTTCAGAGAAGCATTTTTAAAAGTAATACCTAACACTCTTGCTTCAGATGTATCTAAACGAAATTTAATAAAAAACATAAAAGATTTATATTCAGCAAAAGGAACACAAGAAGGGCATAAACTTTTTATGCGTTTATTACTTAATGAAACTGCTTCTATATTTTATCCAAATAAAAATATGTTACGAATTTCTGATGGTCAATGGAAAAAAGTAAAAAAAATTAGATGCATATCAAATGGATTAGGAGTTTCTAGTGAAGCATTAAATCAAGTGATAACAGGAAGAACATCTTTTGCCACTGCTGTGGTTGATGCAACATCCACTTTTCAACAAGGTACTGATTCTATATCTGAATTTGAAGTCGAAAATGTAAATGGAACATTTCAAGACGGGGAAATCATTGATGTAATATCAAATGAAAAAGATGTTAAAATATCATTTACCATAAAATCTATTATTACATCATCAAATATTGAAACACCGGGTATATTACATTCTTTATCAGAAGCATTAGTAATTGATAGTGATAAGGGAAATGGATTTGCTGATGTTATTGTTGAAGACATAAAAGAAGGTTCTGTATCTGAAGTATTTGTACAAACGCCAGGTTCTGGTTATGAGGTTGGAGATGTTGTACAATTCACGGGTGGAGTAGGAATTACATCAGCATCTGGTATTGTTACTGCTGTTGGTGGCGGATTATTATTAGAAGATGATACAGGAAATATAGTTCGTGAAATTGGAACAACATTAGTAGAAGAACCGTTTAATATTGCAACGGAATCAAGAGACTTATCAGATGGTCCTTATTATGTTTTTGGAACTGCTGATTATAATCAATTGGGTGCTGGATTAAGTGGATATTATTATCCTTTATATTTAACACAAGCGGGTGCAGGTGGTGAAAATAATTCTCATGCTCATACGTTTTTAGAATTTCCTAATCAAACTTTTTATATGCCATCCAATCAACTTAATCATGGTAGAACAGAATTGCCTAGTAGTCATTCTTATATCGCATGGCCACCACCTTTAGAGGATAATATTGTTTTTGACGGAACTGATGTAAGTGGTTCTGATTCAGAGGATAAAATTCAAACAAATGAAATTCAGATTTCTTTAGATAATAATATAAGCGATTCAGAAAAATTAATTTTAGAGATAGGTACATTTGCTACAACAAATGAAGCGACAGAAATTAATGAAATATTTTTAACAAATAAAGGTCAAGGTTATAAATCTCTCCCAACCATTTCTGTTTCATCTCAAAATGGATCTGGTGCAAAACTTTTAGCATTAACAAATGATATTGGTGCTGTTTCATCAATTAGAGTTAATGATGCTGGATTTGAATATGATTCAAATGATTTGCCTGATTTACGTTTTAGAGCTCACTTCGTATTAAAAGATATTACCGGATCATTTGAAGCAGGTAATAATTTAACTTCTCATACAGGTCAAGTAAAAGGTTGGAATGCCGTTACACAACAATTAGATACAACATTTGAAAATATTGTTAAATTTGATATGGAACAATCAAGTGCTGTTGGTGTTCCATTTGTTTTAGAAGATCAAGATTCTGCTATTAATGAAAATAATATGTTGTTAGAAGAAGTGCAAGATATACCATTAACTATAGACGATAATATAATTTTAAATGGAACAGGTATTACAACACCACCTGTCCGAACAATTAATGTAGATGTAAAACGAGTTTTGTATCAAGGTGCAAGTGTTTTTGCAATAGACAGCGTTCCTAATAAAAAACTTAAATTAAAAGAAGGAAATACTTATATTTTTGATTTATCAGATTCTTCATTATATAATGAAAATTCGTCACTAAATCATCAATTGAAATTTTCAACAACACCAGATGGTACACATGGAGGTGGTGTTGAATTCACAACTAATGTTACAAAATCAGCAATCACGGTAACAATAGGAACAGTGGGAGCATTTATACAAATTACAATTCCAACAGGATCACCAACATTATATTATTATTGTGTAAATCATTCTGGTATGGGTGGTGTCATAGAAACAGATCAAATACGAAATTTCATAAATGATGAAAATGATACAATACTATTGAATGGTTCTGGCGTTAATAAATTTAAAATGTTATTTGAAAGTCCTAATGGTGAAAATCCACTAACAGGTATTGCGTTTGAAGACAATTCTGGTGTTATTCTTTTAGAAACTACCAGACTTTTTCCTATTCAAGATGAGGATCAAAAATTAGTTTTGGATGGTTTGATAGATACGGGTACAGCATTTATCTTAAATGAAACATCAGGTCTTCCCATAAAAAATGAAGACCATGGAAATAAATTATTATCAGAAAATGGTGATCACATAGTATTTCAGAATGATGATGAATCTTCGGTTGGCGATTTTATAGTGCTTAATGGTACTGACAGTTCGTCAAACAATTCAGCAGATAGTTTAATTTTAGAAGAAGGTATCGACTTTTCAAATAATGATGTAGTAATAACAGATTCATCTGGTGCATCTGGTACAATTATTCTTTCTGATATCGCTACAGGAAATGTAAATGCTGGAATTGTTCAAGAAACTGAAGGTAATTATATTTCTGTTCAATCACTAATAGACGAAGACTTAATTAGAATTCAAGATTCATATTATTACCAACAATTTTCCTATGAAGTACAAGTCGGACAATCAACAGCTGCATATCTGAATGAATTAAAGAAAGCAGTTCATCCAGCTGGATTTGCACCTTTTGGTAAAGTAAGTATTGCATCATTTATTTCTATGGCAGTTACAAATGCTGGTGCTGATCAACAAGACCCAGTTGATACTGTAGATTCATTCTCACCAATTCTTGCATCAACATTCAAATATCTATTTGATGAGCAAATAAATAGAAGACATTATGTAGTTCGTACAACTGCAAGAATAGGAAATAGAACTGATGCTATTTTACTTGAGGATGGTGAAGAGATATTATTTGAAGATGATACTGTTGATATGTATGGTTTAGGTGGAAAATTAAAAGCAGAAACAGCGCATGTTGCCGGAAATGAAGAATTAGCATTTATTCCTAATATTAAAGTAGTTCTTCAATCAAGGGCAAGGTCGAGATAATGGTCGCACAAAAAAATTTATTGTTATATCTTGGAACACATGGTTTTGGTGAACAAGACGGTGATGGCATTTTATTAGAGGATGATAAAACAGGAACAATAATTCTTAACGGAACAGAACCTCTTCCAGCATTAACCTTTATTCTAGACGAAACAGACGGTGATAATTTTATTTTAGAGAGTGGAACAATCGGTGTCGATACAGATAGAATATTGAGCGAATCGTCTATTGTTACTTTTAGACCTGATCAACGTGCAAATGTGGCAGATAAATTGTTACAAGACAATCCTACAAATATTGATGATTTACCTCTGAGTGAATATGATAATTTGCGTTTTGTTGATATTCTGAGATCAAGTAAAATATTAACAGAACAACCAAGTTTTTTATTAGATGAAAAACAATTATTAAATAAAATTATCGCTGAAAGAGATAACGTAACTCCTTTAAGAACAGAGGATGATGCTTTTTTAGTATTGGAAGATTTTATAACTGCTGATGAGTTGTATGTAAATAGACATTTACTTTCAGGTCAAGGTGATATTGATTCTGGTTTTGTTGACGAAGATGGTATCGCATTAGAAATATCAGGTTTTTTATTATTAGATGCTACCGATGAATCTCCACCGGGGGCAATTGAACTTACTATTGGAAATCAAGGTTCAAGAATAATATCTGAAGATAATTTTTCATTTTTCTTAGAAGAAAACGGTGTTTTTCTTATTGAAGATTTTTCACCAGAATCTATGAAACATGCTATATTAACAGAGGATGCAACTATTGGTAATTTTTTAAGATTAGAAAGATCATTACAACCAGAACCTGCTGATGCTGTTCAAGTAGAAATAGGAACAACTGATTTAACTACAGACAATATTTTATATGAAGATGGTTTCAAAATTTTATATGAGGAAGATTTTTCTGATATTAATGCTACTCTTGAACATATATTGTTGGAAGAATCAACATTTGAATTTGACAAAGGACAAATACCGCATGAAAACTTTGCGTTAAGTTTTGATCAAGATAGACCTGCAAGAGCAGTTACTCAAGGAATGCAACCAATAACAATTCCAGCAACAATTAGGACAACTATATCATAATGAGTATAAATAATTGTATAAATAAAGTAAAGGAAGTGTAAATCATGACAGCAATTATTACAGAAAAATTCAGATTACATAACGCATCACAATTTGTAGAATCGTTTTCAGAATCGGCAAGTTCAACATATTATCTTTTTATAGGTAAATCAATGCCATATACTGCTGGAACAACAGGTGGAACTGACACATCCCCACCTGTACCTGCAGATGCTGTATCAAACGAATTTTATTCATGGGATTCAATGTTGGCTGCAAAAAAGATTTCAAGCACTGATGTATCTAACGCATTACCTAGACATAATTGGGTTAATAATACTGTATATGATAGGTATGATGATACAATATCATCATCAAATACAACTGCTACTGGTGCTTCTTCTCTTTATCAAGGAAAGTTTTATTTTATTACAACTAATCAAGATGTTTATAAAGTTTTAAATAATAATAGTGGTGGTGCTTTTGTTGGGGCGGAACCAACAAACACAGGAACTACTCCTTTTGCTTCTGGTGGGTATATTTTAAAATATATGTACACTATTACTGCTTCTGAAGCAACAAAGTTTTTAACAAGTGATTATATGCCTGTATCAACAGACACTACGGTTTCAGCAGCTGCGGTTGATGGTAAAATAGAATCACTTGCAATTACAGGGGGTTCTGGTTATACAGACGGAACATATTATTCACCAATTTATGGTGATGGTACAAATCAAGGAACATCATCAGGTGCGATTGTAAGAATTACCGTATCTGGTGGAGCAATTCAAGATTTTGGATTAACTGCTGGAACAGATACAACAATTCAAACAGGTGGAACAGGTTATACTTATGGCAATGTTGTTCTTACAGATGCAAACATTTTCACTGATGCTGCATTGACATCAAGTGGATCTTTAGGAAGCGGTACAGGTGGTGTTATCAGACCAATTATATCACCAAAAGGGGGCCATGGTAATGATGCTATCCAAGAATTAGGTGGACATTTTGTAATTACAAACACAACTTTACAACAGGCTGAAGGTGATGATATTACTGTTGAAAATGATTTTAGAAATGTAGGATTAGTTGTTGATCCTTTCGAATATGGAACTACTACAATTGCAAGTTCTAATACTGCAAGAATGACAAATGTTGTTAAGTTTTCTTCAGCAACAGGAACTTTTGATGTGGATGAAGAAATAACACAAGCAACAACTGGTGCTATTGGAAGAGTTGTAGAATGGGATGCAACAAGAAGATTATTATATTTTTCACAAGAAAGATTTTCAACATACGGAACTGCAACATCCACACAATCTTTTAAAGCATTTAGCGGAACTAATACAATAACAGGATCAACAAGTTCTGCTGTTGGTACACCTATATCTGATGTATCTGATACTGTTACACTTGAGGGTGGAAATACTATCACATTAACAAACGGATATGCAAATCCAGAACTACAACCAGATAGTGGAAATATTGTTTATATCGAAAACAGAAAACCAATTCAAAGAGTATCAGATCAAACTGAAGACATTAAATTGATTATAGAGTTCTAATATGGCACAAAAAACAGATTTAAATGTTGCACCGTATTATGATGACTTTATCGAAGATAAAAATTTTCATCGTATTTTATTTCGACCTGGATTTGCAGTTCAGGCACGTGAATTAACACAACTTCAATCAATACTGCAAAACCAATTTGAAAGATTTGGTAATCATATTTTTCAAGAAGGAACCGTTGTAATACCTGGTGGTATATCAATTAATAACAAATATACTTCCATTCAATTATCAGCTGCGTTTGCTGGTGAAAATATAGATGTATCACAGTATTATAATGCAACAACACCGATAACAATAGTTGGAGCAACTACTGGTGTAAGAGCAAAAGTTGTTGGATTTAAAGCTGCCACTGCATCAACACAACCGTTATTATATGTTCAATATGTTTCTGCAGGTTCAGATTTAGAAACTTTAGTTTTTCAAGATGGTGAAAATATTTTTGCTGATAGTTCAATAACTCATCAAACCACTTATGAAATAAATACAAATTCTGCAACAGTTTTCAACACAAATGCAGCACAAATAGGAACATCGGTTACAGCAGGAAATGGTGTTTATTACATTCGTGGAACATTTGTTCAAATGAATGAACAAACAATAGTATTATCAGATAGTTCACAAACTGCTTCTGCAAGAATAGGTTTCACAGTTAGAGAAGAATTAATTACACCAGAAGATGATGAATCATTAACTGATAATGCAACAGGATCGTCTAACTTTGCTGCTAAGGGTGCTCATCGATTAAAGATATCTTTAGATTTAACATCATTACCATTGAACTCTACAAATGATGATACTTTTATTCAAATCGCAACAGTTAAAAATGGAGATTTTCAATCAGATGCTAGACCAACAGAATATTCAGTATTAGGTGAAACTCTTGCCAGAAGAACTTTTGATGAATCTGGTGATTATACTGTACGACCTTTTCAATTAGATGCTAGAGAATCAATTACAAATAGACACAAAGGTACAGAGTTTAGAGGTGTGTACACTGCAGGTGCAACTACTGATGATGGTAATACTGCAAGTGAAGATAAATTTGTATTAGCGATTTCTCCAGGCAAAGCATATGTTCGTGGATATGAAATTGAAAAGACTGGTGTTACATTTAAAGATATTGATAAAGCTAGAGAATTTGAAACTGTAAATACAGGAACAGTTAATACAGAATTGGGAAATTTTGTAAAAGTAACAAATTTACACAATCAACCAAATATAACAAGTATTTCTGGTGAAAGTTTACCATACAAAGAAATTCAATTGCATGATGATGTTGTTCAAACAAGAGGAAGCGCTTCAGGTACACAAATTGGTGTTGCGAGAGCAAGAGCAATAGAATATCGATCTGGTACTGCTGGTAATACTGATGCTGTTTATAACTTATATCTTTTTGATATCAGACCATTTACATACTTAACATTAAGTGATAATCCTTCGCCCACACTAACATCAAATCATGCTGAAGGTGGTGTGCAAGTAAAGGGTGTTACTTCAGGTGCGACAGGATTAGTATTTGGAAGTTTAACTTCAGGCACAACAGTAGTTTTAACAAATGTATCTGGTACATTTACCTCAGGTGAAAAAATAACTGTTTCTGATAGTTCTGAATCAGATCAAATAGTTGAAAATTCAAGTAATTCAGATTTAACATTGACAAACGTTGTATCACATACTTTTGCTGAAACACGTTCATTGTTTCAAGATGATGATGATGCAGGTCAAGACTTTACTGCTGATATTGTGTTAGAACGCACAACTTCAGGTGTTGAGGGTCAAATAGTTATTGATGCAACTGATGCCAATGGTACAGATGAAAATGATAATATTGTTTTAGAAGAAGATAATTCTACAACATTGGCACTAGAATCAGAACAAATAGGTAAACTTGTTAATTCTGAAAAAAATATTTCAATTTATCGACTTTCTAAAAAAAGAATTAAAACATTACTGACTGAAGATAATGATGGTGCTTCTGATACATCATTAACAATTAGAAGACAATTTATAGGAACCACAAATTCTGCAGGTGCAATTTCTTTCACTGCAGGTGCTAATGAAACCTTTTTATCATTCACTGAAAAGGATTACACATTAACTGTATTAACTGCTGGAACAGGAACTGCTGTACAGGGTGATGTCGTATCAGTGGACGGAACAATTTCAGGTACAGGAACATCTACAATAAGTGTTACCAATAATGCAAAATTTGGTAATTCTGCTAAATTGATGTTAACTGCAACAGTCTTAAAAACTAATGTTACTCAGAGAATAAAAACTACACAATTATCAAAGGTAGTTAATGTTTCTGGTACTACGACAAGTGCGTTTGGAACAAGACCTACTGATGAAGTAATATCACTTGGTCGTGCTGACGTTTTCAATTTGGGAGTTATCTTAGATTCTGAAGATACATCAACTGATGCATCTCTACCAACAGCGACATTAACAAGTGTTCAAGGAACATTTATTCGTGGTGAGAGAATAACTGGCGGTACATCTGGTGCAATTGGTATTGTTGTAAATCCAACAACACCGATTTCTTACTATTTACAAAATGGTGTTGGTGCAAATGATTTTTCAGTCAATGAAGTTATCACTGGTCAATCATCAGGTGCAACTGCAACAATATCTTCATTGACTGCAGGTTCAACAATTATCACATCTCATTATCTTCTTGATACAGGACAAAGAGATAATTTTTATGATATTTCAAGATTAGAATTAAAACCAGGTTTTGCAAAACCAAGAGGTAGATTATTAGTTGTATTTGATTTCTTTTCTCATTCTACAGGATCATTTTTTAGTGTTGATTCTTATACAGATGTAGCAAATCGTATGCAATATGATGACATCCCAACATATACTGCAACAAGAGTTGACCCAGATGAACCAGAACCAACTGGTGAGTTTAACTTAACAGATTGTTTAGACTTTAGACCAACAT
>MDTB01075837.1_pt1 | contig 15523 bp, 12 predicted proteins | sample 811161 | NCBI WGS metagenome assembly MDTB01 (sample SAMN05326650, study PRJNA326480) | marine metagenome | isolation source: seawater | place: Mediterranean Sea | collected 2009 | reverse complement strand
TGCACCCTCAATTTTATCTGCCAGACCACCAAAGTAGCGGTACCATTCCGCTAGATATTTAGTTTGAGCCCCCATCTCAGCAATAAGTTTTCCATTGTCTTTCACCTCAAGTTCACCTAGGCGAACGCACTCCCTTTCGATTATCAACGCTAAATGATTGAGAAGTTTACCCCGTTCAGTGGCTTTTAATACAGCCCAATCATTATCATAAGCTTTTTGGGCTGCGATTACCGCCTTATCAACATCAACTATATTTCCTCGAGCAATCTTAGCCCAAACTTCACCTGTGTAAGGGTTTTCTGTCTCAAAATAATTACCAGTATTAGGCTCTGAATAGACGCCGTTTATGAAATGGTTATAAATCTTCATTAGTTTCTCCACAAAAAGTTTCGATTATTAAATTTTTAATTTAACTTAAATAAAACGATAAGCACACTGCGACGTTTCTGCAATTTATTTTCTTTGCAGAAAAACGTAACCTTTACTTGGGTCCATTTTTTTGCTTAATGTGACCAAGTATGAAATAAAAAAAATTATCCAATTACCAAAGACGAGAGACTGAAAATATTTATAATTTTTTGTTACATTATCGAGAATTAGCTTTTAGCAACGAACGAGATAAATCAATACACCATAACCACTAACTAGCTACAGGAAAAAAAATGTCCATTCCACAAGTTGGCGACAGCGTAATAGAGCACCATTCGCAATTGGCTGAATATCTAGCTGAAGGCTGTAAAAAAAAGTGTGATTGGAAAATTGGAACAGAACACGAAAAATTTGTTTACGACAAAAAATCATATTTGCCCCTTCCTTATTCAGGTAAATGTTCAATTCAAGCAATCTTAGAAAAATTAAAAAATGTTTATGGCTGGAATCCAATTTTGGAAAATCACTATCTTATTGGACTAGAGAAAAATGGGGCTAATGTCTCCTTAGAACCAGGCGGTCAACTCGAACTGTCGGGTGCACCTCTAGAAACTATACACGCTACATGCAACGAAGCCTCCGAACATCTTAATCAAGTAAGAACTATAGCAGAAGAACTCGGAGCAGGATTTATTGGATTAGGCGCAGCACCGAATTGGACAGAAGAAATGATGCCAATAATGCCCAAAGGTCGGTACGAAATAATGACCAAATATATGAAAAGCCTTGGAAAATTTGGAACACAGATGATGTACAGAACCTGTACAATACAAGTAAACTTAGATTTCTCATCTGAACAAGACATGATTAAAAAATTTCGCACCTCAATAGCTCTTCAACCACTAGCAACAGCACTTTTTGCAAATTCGCCACTTTTTAACGGAAAATCAACTGGTTATAAAAGCTGGCGTTCTCGCGTTTGGAGAGACTTGGATGCAAATAGAACAGGCATGTTGCCTTTTGTATTTGAAGACGGGATGGGGTTTGAACGATATGTTGATTACGCATTAGAGGTCCCTATGTATTTTGTATATCGCAATGGAAAATACATAAATGCTGCAGGCCAATCATTTCGTGATTTTTTAAGAGGTGAGCTTCCTGCATTACCTGGCGAGTTACCTCTGTTTTCAGATTGGGCGGATCACCTAACCACCATTTTTCCTGAAGTACGATTAAAACAATTTCTGGAAATGCGCGGGGCAGATGGCGGACCCTGGAACAGAATATGCGCTTTACCGGCTTTTTGGGTTGGATTACTTTATGACCAAAACAGCTTAGATGCTTCATGGGATATCTGCAAAACTTGGACTTCCGATCAACTGAATGAAATGCGGATTTCTGCATCAAGATTTGGTATGCAAGGCAAAGTTAATGGTATTTCTTTCCAAGAGTTAGCGAAGAAAATTTTAACTATTAGCTTTTCTGGTTTAAAAAATAGAGGGAAAATGAGTTCAGCGTATCCAACCCAAGACGAAACTCACTTTTTAAATATTCTAAATGAAAGCGCAGGCTCTGGAATCACACCAGCGGACGAATTATACCAAAAATTCCATAACTCTTGGAACAGCGACATTAATAAAATCTTTGAAGAATTAAGTTACTGACCCGTGCCAAGAATGGATTTTCAAGGGAATAATTTGAAAAACTCACTTGAAAATCTAAGAATTGTTTTGTTCCTAATTTCATGGATTGGAGCAATTAGCTCAATCTTATGGATCTCAAATCAAAATGTTTTGATACCATTTGGTACCAGTGCCTTCGCTTTATTCTTAATATTAACTCTTTTTAGAGTAAAATACCAAAGTCTTCTGATAATATTATTTCTTTTGATAATCTATATTTTGATAATTGGACGACCACCTAGTTTTTTTGAATTATCGGAAGCTGGGAAATATATCATAATATTCGCTGGGTTAATTCCGACCATGGGCTTAGTCCGCGCTACTGCACAAAAATTAGATCAAGTTAAAAACTCTCAAGAATTACTTTCCAAATTACCATTCGATTCACTGGCATCTGGGTTTCAGATTACGGCACATGTTTTGGGCTCTGTCATCAATACTGGTGTATTCGCGATTCTAGCAGCGGCTATGCCGCGCAGTATCGAGGTTAAGTATCGAAAACTAGTTGCAGAAGCTACATTAAGAGGAATGGTCTCATCTGCTACCTGGTCTCCATTTTTTGTTGCTTTCGTCGTTGGTCAGGTTTATGTCGATGCTCAAAGTGCATGGGCAGGGTTGGCAGTCGGATTGCTATTAGGAACAGGATTTTCCTTGGGTTCGCTATTTTTATTGAATAAAGGACTTAATTGGAAACAGCTGAAAGGATCATTAGCTTGTTTGCGACCAATGCTGTCAACCTTATCGCTCATTATTGTGTTGGTAGTTGGTTCGGCGTTAATTTTTGGCTTAACAGCTCTTTCTGCGATAATTATTGTAATGCCATTGCTGGTCTCATGCTATTTTATAAAAACTCCGAGAAATATAGCACCAGTGTTATCTGAAACAATTATATATTTAAAAAAAAATACTGATGATGTTGCAATAATTAGTTGTGCAATGGTTATAGGATATTTTGTTACTAACAGCCCAGAGGCCCTCAAGATCATTGAAAATATGGATCTTATAGTTATCCCCTCGTGGTCCATTCTTATCTTCATACCGACTACTATGACCCTCTTATCATTAATTGGAATTCATCCTGTAATTTCGAGCACAACGCTCCTCAGTATTTTTACAACATCATTTCATGATATAAGCCCTACTTTAATAATGCAGGCCCATTTGCTAGGTTGGTGCACTGGAACAATGAGCTCTGTCGCATCATTATCTGTTATTACGTGTTCAAGCTTATTCCAAATCTCTTCGTTTAAATTGTGCTTCGGTATAAACAGTTTAGTCGCCACCATATTTGCCCTCTGCGGAGGAGGCACCTTAGCGCTAGCCAACCAATTAGCAAATATTTGAAGTTAAAAGATGCTTTAAGCTTTAAGCTTTAAGCTTCGGAACGGGCAAAAAAAATAATCCGTTTAAAAAAAAACATTAACTCACTACTATTTAACACTATAATAGTTCTAAGGTTTAGCAATTTCTGAATTTATTTTTTTTGCAGGCGAGAAAAGAGGATCATTATGAAGTGTAACGGTATAAAAATTCAACCATTTTGCCCCAATTTAGGCGCAATAATAACTGGCATAGACTTGTCAAAACCGATAGCGCAAACGGATTTTGATATCATTAAGAAAGCTTTTTTAGACTACCATGTGCTTTTTTTTAAAGGACAAAAAGAAATTCCGCCTCAAAAACAAATCAATTTTGGCAAACTTTTTGGCAAATTGCATAGCCACCCAGCTGCTCCAACAATGGACGGTTACCCAGAAATATTTGAAATTCACGCTCACAAAAATAGTAAAATTGCTAATGGAGAATTTTGGCATTCAGATGTGTCATGTGACCCAGAACCACCTCTTGGGACAATGCTTCAATTACAAATTATACCAGAGTCTGGAGGAGATACGATGTTTTCAAATATGAATCTAGCATATGAAAAATTAAGTGAACCTTATAAGAAATTCCTGAGCACACTATCTGCAGTACATGAGTCAGAGCATATTTACAGGGGAAGGTATGGGGATCGTGGCATTGATGATGAAAAAATCGATTACCCACGGGCAATTCACCCAATTGTTAGAACACATCCAGAAACTCAGAAAAAATCAATATTCGTGAACCGCACATTTACAACTCGCATCGAGGGGCTATCTAAGCATGAAAGTAACCAAATGCTTGAATTTTTGTTCACCCATTGCGAAAGTTTAGAATTCCAAATACGATATAAATGGGAGCTTTTCGATACAGTTTTTTGGGATAATCGATGTGCAATGCATCGGGCAATATGGGATTACTGGCCAATGGAAAGAAAAGGGCGTCGAGTCACAATTAAAGGAGATCGTCCAGTTTAAATAAAAAGATACCTTGCTTCAGTGTTTATGGCTTTCTCACTAAACGAAAAAATTTGCTTAGAGCGCGCTCATTGGTGACACATATAGGTTAAACCACAATAAAATAGATTTTAGGCTATTCCAATTTGGGTTCTTATAATCAAGTAAAAGCTGACACGAGAGCGACTTCGACCATATCTCCAAAACTCTGCTCTCGTTCTTTTGATGGCAATGAATCACAACTTAGCAGATGATCACTAATGGTAAGAATAGAAAGAGCTCGACATTTATACCGTGCTGCCAATATGTAAAGTTCTGCAGTTTCCATCTCAACAGCCAGAACACCGTGTCGTTCCATTTCGGCATTAAGATCCTGTCTTTCGTCGTAAAATGTATCTGAGGAATAGACACCCCCGACGTGAAAGTTTATGCCTCTACTTGTCAGAGAATTAATTGCGGCTTGCAATAAGTCAAAGTGGCAAACTGGAGAAAATTGCAAATCTTTAAATATGCTTTTTGAGGGGGTTGAAATACTCGAGGCAGTCATGGCTAAAACAATGTCTCGAACTAATACGTTGCGTTGCATGGCGCCAGCTGATCCAATTCTCACTAATGTCTTCACACCAAAGTCTTTTATAAGCTCATTCACATAAATCGAAAGAGACGGCATCCCCATGCCCGAACCTTGAATTGTGACACGATTACCATTCCAAAAACCAGTATAGCCAAGCATACCGCGCACATTGTTAACCTCTTCAACCTCTGTTAAAAATTCTTTAGCCGCCCATTTGGCTCTCCTTGGATCCCCTGGTAAAAGCACTACCTCGGCGATACTTTCTTTTTTTGCTCCAATGTGTATTGTCATTTACTCTCAAAGTTTTTTTTCTCAAGTTAGAAGACCAGCCAAGGTATAAGTAGAAAACTTTTCAAACAAAAGTGCAAGTGTGAAATCAACCGTGACGCCTTTTACTAAACTCGTTGACTTAATATCATCCCGTAAAAGATAAATGCTGTAGCCACGAAGAATTTAAATTCAAGAAGCTCGGAATTAAGATATACCCCGAACAAAATAGCCCAGACTGGAACAAGATAATTAACCAAACTCAAGAATGTTGGGCCAACACTTTTAATTAAGTAAACTAGTATAATTGTTGCCAGACCTGTTGGAAAGACCCCAAGATAAACTATAGCAAAAAAAGATGGAAGCGTGAAAGCTGTAGGTACGCCCTCGCAAAAAAGAGCAACAGGCAATATGACGATAGCCCCAGCGAGCAATCCAGAGACACTAAACGCTAACTTTGACTGTGTAGGAGATCTGCGGGTAATAATTGCTCCTATCGAGTAAGAGATGGCTGCACCGAGGCAAGCAACTTTAAACTTAAATTCTTCAAATCCGACCCACTGGTTGTAAATTTCATTAATGTCAAAAAGAATTATCATACCCACAAACCCGATAGCCAGGCCAATAATTTTCTCCGAGGAAAAAGTTTTTTCAGAAGTAAAGTAATGAGCCAAAATCAAAGTTGAAAAAGGGACAACGCTCATTGCAACACCAGCAAAACTTGACGATACTTCTGTTTGCGCCCAACTAAGCAAGAAAAAAGGAAGAGCATTTGTGAAAACGCCCATTCCAAAGCTATAAAACCATGTTTTCTTATTAACTTTTGAAAAACTTAAAGAACTGTAATCAAAGCTAAAATAGACTATAGTCAATAAGAGAGCCCCAATAATTATTCGACAAGCTGCGATTTGCATCGGTTTGAAGTCGTTGAGAGAGAGAGATACTGCGTAGAAAGACGATCCCCAAATAATCCCAAGTAGAAATAAAAGACCCCAAAGACCTAGCGCCACATCATTCAACGTAAAATTTTTTAGTTGGTTTACCAAATTTTATAACCTAGACCCAATCAGAAAGTAGAAAAATTATTATTTCTGAATAAACTTTTCTAAATCTTACAAATTCGGTTTCAATTTTGCATGGAAAGCGCTAACCTACTGGAGAGAAGTCAATACTAGCTATGAAAATACATTTACTTATAACAGTTACCTATCTTAGTTTGTTAATAGTTACAAGCGTCTGTATAAGCGTGACCAGTCTACAAGCCGCGGAATGCCGTCACGACAAAATTTCAAAATTGTACGAAATGATTTATGCTCCATTAGTTCCATTCCAACCGCCTTTAAACGATGAGGGCGCTCTAGCAGGGACTCCAGAGGAAATTTTCATGAAAAGAAGCCAACACTATTTTGATCAACTTAAAGACATGGAAGAACTGAAAATACCTCTTAAAACCTATGCAGTCCTAACTCGAGAAATTCCAGATGCTTTGATTGATTTTGAGACAAAGCTAAAAATTGTTTTGCCAGATTGTCAAGAAATCTCTATGTATAATGGTGCTCCAATAGGACAAATTAAAACAAGCTTTGACAATATGCTTCAAATCGCCAGTATTGGGTTGGACTCGGGACTGGATCAGGTCGTACAGTTTGCTTCGAAGTCTGTGTCGCCGAACCCAATGCAGTTTGGTGAAATAATGGCCTTGCTCTCAAACGATTTATCATTAAATCCCGACGTCATTTCAGCATTAATGCCGCAGCCAATCATCGATAGATATTTCCCAGGTGGAGTAATTCCAGTTTCAAATTTGTCGGAAGCTTCTTTATTAACATTCACAGCGCTCGGAGGAATAATCCATGATGATCTTTCAAAAGCCGATGTCCCTGACCGATTATTTTTAGTAGTACCTAAAAGCTATTCCGGTATTTCCGAAAACTATTCTTCAATTGTTTTTACCAGCTATGGTAAGATGATAAAGACCGCAGCATTAAATGTCGACTTAACAGCTCAAATATTGGTCCGGCTAGGAATTCAAGTTGATGTTTTGACACTTAAAGAAGTCATCACTAAATCGGAAGGCACGTGTGGTATTGATGCGGCTGGTCGCTGGTTCCAACTTATACAAGGCAGGAAAATAAGAACTTGTCCTTTTTTTACGATGACAGAGCAAATGTTTGAATCAGGTTCTTATCTCGACACTCAAGATTTCATTGATCAAAATACAGTTTTTAGTGCTGTAGACAAAATTCTAAAAAAAATTGCGGCAAATAAGGATAGTGCAACAAGTTGAACAAGAATACTTCTTTTCCAAGTTCTTTTCATAATTTGTTTCACTAATTATTTAAAAGCCCCAATGCGAGGACGAGTTATTTTAAACTTTACACAGGTTTTTATTGTCTGTAAGAGACGTCAAATACGATAGTTGCGGTGTGTCGCTGCTCAAACAAAATAGGAAATTATTCTCATGATACCATATAACGTTGTTCCAGCACTTTTGGGTATATTAGGCCTCGGATCTGCCTGGTTAGTTTATTTATATGTAAAAAATGCACCTGAAGGTGATGGCAAAGTGAAGGAGATAGCCGATGAGATTCACTCGGGGGCAATGGTTTTCATGTCTAGGGAATATAAACCGCTAGCGATATTTGCACTAATTTGCGCGCTAGCACTTTATCTCAGTTTGGGATGGCAAACATGCTTCGCTTTTATCCTGGGAGCACTCTGTTCAGGCACAGCTGGATACATTGGGATGTTTTCTGCGACCAAAGCTAATGTCAGAACAGCAATTGCCGCTAGAGACAGCGGACAAGCCACAGCATTAAACGTTGCTTTTTTTGGTGGCACCGTAATGGGTTTGACGGTTGCTGCAATGGGACTTTTCGGAGTTGGAATTCTATTTTTCCTCTTCTCAGGATCAGAAAAATCCTTACATGCTATTGAAGGGTTTGCAATGGGCGCGTCAGTAGTTGCTCTGTTCTCTAGAGTCGGCGGTGGGATCTTTACAAAAAGTGCAGATGTTGGAGCAGATCTTGTTGGAAAGGTTGAGGCAGGTATTCCTGAAGATGACCCCAGAAACCCTGCCGTTATTGCTGATAACATAGGGGATAATGTGGGCGATGTCGCTGGGATGGGATCAGACATTTTTGAATCTTATTGTGGGTCAATGATAGCCTCAATAGCCTTGGCAGGTTCAATGTCACTAGTGGCAGCAGGTAATCTTGCCGATTCACGACAGAGTCTTCTACTGCTGCCTCTCGCACTTGCATCTATTGGTCTTATTTGTTCATGGCTGGGTGTTTTAACAGTTAAAATCTTCTCTTCAAAAAGTCCAGAGGTCGCACTCAGGTATGGCACAATAGGCTCCGCCGGCATTTTTATCATTGCGGCCTACTTCCTAATCACTCTTCTTGACATAACGCCAGGAGTGTGGGTAGCTGTTTTTGCTGGTGCGGTTGGCGGAACGATTGTGGGTCTGGTTACAGAATATTACACTGGAGGAGCACCGGTAAGAAAAATTGCTGAAGGTGGTGAAACGGGACCAGCTACGGTCATGATAACTGGATTATCTACGGGAATGCAGTCCGTAGCAATTCCTGTTTTAACGATAGTTGCGATAATTTTTAGTGCGAATTTTTTTGCAGGACTATACGGAGTTGGGCTAGCCGCCGTAGGCATGCTAAGTACTGTCGGTATAACCATGGCCATCGATGCTTATGGACCTGTAGCAGATAATGCGGGCGGCATTGCTGAGATGGCCGGAATGGGTGAAGAAACTAGAGAAATTACCGACTCGTTAGATGAAGTCGGAAATACCACGGCTGCTATAGGAAAAGGCTTTGCGATTAGCGCCGCGGCTCTGGCTGCGTTGGCTTTAATAAGCGCATACATTGAAAAAATATCTGCCTCTGACGAGAGTTTTGTGCTAGCGATTAATGACCCTCTTGTTCTATGTGGTATGTTCATCGGCGGTATTTTTCCTTTTTTGGTCAGTTCGCTAACAATGACGGCAGTCGGTGACGCCGCGTTTGATATGATAAGAGAAGTTCGAAGGCAGTTTAGAGAGATACCGGGGCTCCTTGAAGGCACTGCCAAACCCGATACCGCAACTTGCGTTGCTATTGCTACAGATGCAGCACTGAAAAGAATGATAGCGCCTGGAGCGTTAGCAGTCCTTGCTCCAGTGGTAATTGGTTTCACTTTGGGACCTAAAGCTCTTGGTGGTATGTTAGGTGGAGCCCTTATTTGCTGCGTAATGATGGCATTAATGATGGCAAATGCGGGTGGAGCTTGGGATAACGCTAAAAAGTATGTAGAAAAGGGTAACCTAGGCGGCAAAGGCTCAGATGTTCATAAAGCGGCCGTAGTTGGCGATACGGTGGGAGATCCCTTGAAAGACACTTCAGGACCATCAATGAATATTTTAATCAACGTAATGGCCATTGTCAGCTTAGTCATTGCACCATTACTGATTTAAAATCACGATATGCGAGTTAAAAACTAGGAATTTTTCAGTAGAATCTTTTTCACTAAAGGACCTATTACCGAAAAGTCCACCCTGCCCGCGTATTGGTCTTTTAACTTGCCTATTACTCTTCCCATGTCACGAATGGACACAGCATTTTCATCGCTTATGGTCTTTATAACAGCGCTCTCAATCTCATTACTCGAAAGTTGCCTAGGTAAAAATTCTTTGATGATCGCTATTTCTTTATTTTCAGCATCAGCTAAGTCAACCCGACCTGCCTCCCTGTAATATGAAATACTATCTTTTCTTTGCTTTATCATTTGAGTTAGGATACTCAAAATTTCATTATCAAGAACACCTGAAGAATTTTCTTCAGTTCTAACTGCAATATCTCTATCTTTTATTGCTGCCATGATTAGACGCAAAGTGGCCAATCGCTCCTTATTCTGAGACTTCATTGCTAACTTCAATTCTATGTCTAGTTTTTTTCGCATACTAACTCCTCTAAAAAAATGTAGCATAAAATTTGTTGAATAAGTGCTTTTAGAATCTAAACAATAATATAGTTTTGTTAATTAAAAATTAATTTAACTTAGTCTCTACCACCCGCAACCATAAGTCACCCGCAACAATAAGTGAAATAAAAAAATTTACTTTCAATTAGATACCCATTAAGTAAAAATCAAATGAAAAATAAACCTGAAGTAGAATTTTTTACTAAAAACTCAAAGACTGGCTGTATAGTTTTCCCAGGTGGCCACCACATTTGGGGTGAAGGCTTTGGCAGTCAAGGCATAACAGTAGCGGAAATATGCTTCAATACCTCTATGACTGGTTACCAAGAGATATTGACAGACTTATCTTACACTGGCCAGATCGTAAATTTCACGTTTCCACACATTGGTAACACTGGGACTAATCTAGAAGACAACGAATCAAACTCAGCCGTCGCACTCGGTATGTTAGCCCGTCATCCACCAACAAATCCGTCTCACTGGAAGGCAAAATTTAGTTTTGATGCCTGGTTAAAGAAAAATAAAGTTATAGGCTTAGGTAATATTGATACAAGAAGAGTTACACGCCTAATTCGTTCCAACGGAGCACAAGTAGTTGCTATTTGCCATTCTAAATCTTTCATAGACATCGATCATCTGAGAAAGCTTGTACACGATAGCGCTGGGTTAAAAGGAAAAGAACTTACTGCCTCTGTAACTTGTTCGAAAAGCTTTATAGTGGAAAAAACTAGAGGTCGGATTCAATCAAAGGACAAACAAACTCTCAGGGAAAAAGTTACAATAGTTGCTATTGATTTTGGTGCTAAAAAAGCTCTTTTTGATCGCCTAAAAGGTCCAAACCGAAAACTTATTGTTGTTCCAGCATATTCTTCCTTTGCTGAAATAATCAAAACAAAACCAGACGGTATTTTTCTATCAAACGGGCCTGGCGATCCAAAAGCGACCTTCGATACTTTTGGAAAAGTTATAGTAAAACTACTAAAGCAAACTGAAATTCCGATATTTGGAATATGCTTGGGACATCAAATCTTAGGACTCGCAGCTGGAGCAAAAACTATGAAAATGGCTTATGGACATCACGGAGCAAACCATCCCGTTTTAGATATGAAGTCAGGAAAAGTAGAAATTACTTCCATGAACCACGGTTTTGCTATTAACCAGCGGTCTTTACCAGACGACGTATTCGAAAGCCATATATCACTTTTTGACAGGTCCAATTGTGGTATCGAATTACCAAATAGAAATTGCTTTTCAGTGCAATACCATCCTGAAGCAAGTCCTGGGCCTAGAGATAGCTACTATCTCTTTGAAAAATTTTTTAATAATATTACATCTTTCAACAGTAAAAACAAAATTGCTTAATCGCCTTAGATATATAAAGTCGAGATATTATGAATAAAGATTGGGATATAATTGTTGTCGGAGGTGGCATTGCGGGTCTCGCAATTACTGCGCTATTATCAAAGTTTAAATTAAAGATTTTATGTATCGAACCTCAAAAACCCCCACTGGAAGAAAATGCTTTCTCTGCAGATTTACGATCAACAGCATATCTGATTGATTCTATTGAAATCTTGAAAAAAACTGGCGCCTGGGATCTTTTAGAATGCCAGGCAGCAGAACTTCGAGTAATGAGGATTTGTGACACAGGCTCACAAAAAAAGCAGCGCTATCAAGAGGTTAACTTTAAGAGCAAAGAAATAAACTTACCAAATTTTGGATACAACATTCCAAACTGGTTTGTAAAAAAATCACTACATTCAATTATTAAGTCCTCAGATACTGGTCATGTAAGTTTTAAACAAAAAGTGGTTGGAATTAATAGTCGTTTGGATAAATGTATCATAAGATTATCAGACGACAGGTCTCTATCGGCAAAATTAATAGTAGCGTCTGACGGTAGAGAGAGCGACATTAGATTTCTGTCAAAAATTAAAACAAAAAAATGGGATAATAATCAAGACGCCATTGCATTCATAGTAACTCACGAGAAAGCTCACGAAGGAACATCCATAGAAGTATTACAATCGGGGGGGCCGTGTACTCTCGTTCCTTTGAAAAATTCATCAGATGGCCAATACCAATCTGCAGTTGTTTGGATGGAGAAAAGAATTGAAGCAAAAAGGCTTATGCTGCTAAATGATAACGACTTTTCCATAAGTGTTTCATCAAGAACAAGGCATCTCCTGGGGAATTGTATACTCAAAAGTAAGCGAACCCTTTATCCCATCGTCACTCAGCTCGCAGATACATTTTATGGAGAGCGGTTAGCTCTGATTGCAGAGGCTGCACATGTTATGCCCCCGATTGGAGCACAAGGGTTAAATACTTCCTTTGAGGATATTTCTTTTCTGGCCAACTTAATTCACGAAGCAAGCTCTAATGGGTCTGATATTGGAAATCCCTCCCTTCTAGCAACTTATGGAAAGCATCGACGGCGTCAAGCCCAATCAAAAATTCTAGGCGTAAGTTTATTAAATAAAACCTCTGAATCCAATTTGGAAGTAATAAAGGACTTACGAAAATTTACACTTCAAATAATCAATAATAACCTGTCCATAAAAACAGCTTTAATGAAGGCTGGGCTTGGAAAAATTTAAATAAAGCATGTAGATCAATAAACTATCATTGATTGTTACTGATTCCTCTGTATAAAATACTCCTATATTTTGGCTCTAATTTAAGCACCACGATTTATAAAAGTGAACGTAAGTTATTGTTTAATAGCGTTAGGTACTTGCTATTCAAAAGTTTGAGTTTTAAAAGGGATAAGATTTCGAAGTTTAAAAAAATTGGCAATTAGTGAGGAAAATTATAATGCGTGTGTACTATGATAGAGACTGTGACGTAAATTTAATTAAGTCAAAAAAAGTGGCTATTCTCGGTTACGGCAGTCAAGGCCATGCACATGCACTAAATCTGAGAGACTCCGGGGCCACCAATTTAGTAATCGCCTTAAGAGAAAACTCACCCTCGATCATAAAGGCTGAGTCGGAAGGGCTTAAAGTGATGAACATCACCGAGGCGGCAAAATGGTGTGATTTAATCATGTTTACAATGCCTGATGAACTACAAGCTGAGACGTACACCAAGTATGTTCACGCCAATCTCCGTGATGGTGCTGCAATGGCGTTTGCCCATGGCTTAAATATTCATTTTGGATTGATAGAGCCAAAAAAAGGCGTGGATGTGCTTATGATGGCACCGAAAGGTCCTGGACACACCGTTCGGGCGGAATTCACCAAAGGTGGTGGGGTACCTTGCTTAGTTGCTGTTAACAATAACGCATCAGGGTCTGCCATGGAACTCGGCTTGTCTTATTGCTCAGCAATCGGAGGCGGAAGATCTGGAATAATTGAAACTGATTTTAGACAAGAATGCGAGACAGATCTTTTTGGAGAGCAAGCCGTGCTTTGTGGTGGGCTGGTAGAACTAATTAGAATGGGATTTGAGACCCTGGTCGAAGCTGGTTATGATCCGGAAATGGCATATTTTGAATGTCTTCATGAAGTCAAATTAATTGTTGATCTTATCTATGAGGGCGGCATAGCAAACATGAATTATTCAATCTCAAATACGGCTGAATATGGGGAATATGTATCTGGGCCTCGAATCCTCCCTTATGATGAGACTAAAGCGAGAATGAAAAGAGTGTTGGCGGATATACAATCTGGGAAATTTGTGAAGGATTTTATGTTAGAAAATAAAGTGGGCCAACCGTCATTTAAGGCAATCAGGCGAAATAATGATAGTCACCAAATTGAAGAAGTAGGGGAAAAACTTAGAGGTATGATGCCGTGGATTTCAGATGGTAAAATGGTAGACAAACAAAGGAATTAATTTCATCAGTTTTACCTTTTATTGCTTAATAATTTTAAAAGTGTGCTATATTCAAATCTACTATTTATTTTGCGAAAATTTAATACCTCAACCAATGAGAAATTAAGAGAAATGAAAAACTATGGATAGTATTATTTTAACAATTCATCTGATTTTGGCGCTACTATTGATAAGCGTTGTGTTAATGCAGCGCTCTGAGGGTGGCGGCCTTGGATCAACTGGTGGGTCTGACGGAGGCTTAATGTCAGGACGATCAGCCGCAACAGCAATGACAAAATTGACTTGGTTTTTTGCGGTAGCGTTTTTGGCGACATCAATTACTTTGACAATACTTTCTGCAAATGATTCTCAAAATAAATCAATAATAAGTCTTGATGAAGAAGACCAAGATGGAAATTCTGTTCAGATACCGTTGCCGGATGAAGACACATTAAAGTCTATTGCACAGGAACAAGCACCTACATTGCCTCCACCAGAATAAAAATGAACAAATTTCAATTTAAAACACTTGGAATATAAAACTTACACGAACGTACCACCCGAATTAATTCTTCATCGATATCATTTTAGTATTTGCAATAATTTTTTTAATAAACATAAGGGAAAAATGTCGCGATATATTTTTGTTACTGGTGGAGTAGTGTCGTCTTTGGGAAAAGGACTCACTGCTGCAGCTCTGGGAGCTTTATTGCAAGCGAGAGGCTTTACCGTACGACTTAGAAAACTTGACCCATATCTAAATGTTGATCCAGGAACTATGTCCCCATTTGAGCATGGAGAGGTATTTGTGACCGACGACGGAGCCGAGACGGACCTTGATCTAGGACATTATGAGAGATTTACAGGTGTATCCGCAAGAAATACAGACTCAGTGTCTTGTGGAAAGATTTACTCCAACGTTTTAGAAAAAGAACGTCGAGGTGATTATTTGGGAAAAACTATTCAGGTTATTCCTCATGTTACAAATGAAATTAAAGATTTTCTCGCAATTGGAGAAAACGAGGTTGATTTCATGCTCTGCGAGATAGGAGGAACCGTTGGAGATATCGAGGGGCTACCTTTCTTTGAAGCGATAAGACAGTTTGCGCATGAACGCCCAGAGAAGCAATGCATATTTATTCATCTAACGCTTTTGCCTTTTATAACAGCGTCAGGAGAATTAAAGACTAAGCCCACGCAACACTCCGTAAAAGAGCTTAGATCCATCGGACTTACTCCAGACATACTAGTTTGCAGGACTGACCGAGAAATTCCTGATAAAGAAAGAGACAAGCTTGCTCTTTTTTGCAATGTTAAAAGAGAGAGAGTGATAGCAGCTCCAGATTTAGACTCTATTTATGAGGCCCCTATAAGCTATATGAAGGAAAAACTCGATCAAGCGGTTTTAGACGCATTTCAAATATCTCCAGCTCCGTCACCCAATTTAACAAGATGGAGCGATGTAACTAACCGAATAAATAACCCAGAAGGTGAGGTTCACGTCGCAATCGTAGGTA
>MDTB01199507.1_pt1 | contig 15524 bp, 14 predicted proteins | sample 811161 | NCBI WGS metagenome assembly MDTB01 (sample SAMN05326650, study PRJNA326480) | marine metagenome | isolation source: seawater | place: Mediterranean Sea | collected 2009 | reverse complement strand
CCTATATCGAGGTGCTCACTTTCGCGCTTAACGCGTTGGTAAAACTCGGGGTGACTTATATCTCCTGAAACTCTCGGGATATCAACACCTAACCAGATATTCGCGAGGGAGCCGTTTTTGGTTTGCCATTCCTTAATCGAGCTCTGCGTTTCAGGCCAATTATCGTCTGCTGTCGTAAAACGACAGAATGTCGCTCTGATTCCTATTTTCGTCGCCGCATCAATAAGCGCGTCAATGTTGTCGGAGGGGTCCGTATTGGGAGATACAAAACTGGTGGTCCCACCTTTAAGCATCTCTACCATACTTAGTTGATTGGCTAGTATTGAGAGCGTCTGAGAACGTCGAGTTAGGTAGGGATCTACGATCTTCTCTAAAAAAGGCACCCAATGCATTTGGTCTCCAAGGCCCCGCAAGAGAGATTGGTCGGCGTGCGAGTGGGTATCTATAAGGCCCGGTATGGCTACTAGTCCATTGCAATCTAATTCATCTTCGCTCGAAGAATAATCTGAGGCTTTGCCAATTGATAAAATCTCATTTCTATCAATCTCTATCGCGGCGTCGTCCACTATCTCTCGACGCTCATTTAACGTAACTGCTGTGACGTTTCTCAAGAGTGTCATTTGTTCTTATCCTTTTCTTACGCCGAATAGTAGCCAGTGTCCCCTAAATTAATGCTCCTTCCATTACTTAGGAGTGAGCCGCATAGTCACCAAAAACATGTAGCAAAGGAAAGGCGTCATCGCTCGGCAGTCCGGGCAAGCCGAAACCGTATCGAAAAAAATCGCTAAAGGCTTCCGGAGCAAGCTCGAGGGCAGGATTTGTTCGCTTTTCAGGTGGTAATAGTGCGCGCAAAGGCGTTATGAAACCGATTTTCTGCTCATAAATGCAGCCTTTAACACCGAACGCCCAGCATAGTGTTGCATGTCTCTGGGCAGACGGCTTACACCTGCCGGACCTGTGGTCGCGGCATGGCGCTTCACCTTCTTGTTCTTCAAGAGTCCTTTGAAGTCAGCGGTAGGGTCTCTTTCCGTGCGGCCCGTAGCGATTGCGTCGCGGAATATCAAAGCAGCGAACTGGCGTGCTCTTTGCGCTATGTCCATCGTGCGCTCTTCGACCTTGCGCAAAGCAGAAAGTACTTGGACTGCAGCGAACGAGTTGTTTTCTGTGCGCTTGGGTCGAGGTTGTTAGCCATCATCTCTCGAGCAACTGTCGGACAAGGCTCAAAGGGCAGGATTGAGGCGGTTGTGAGCAAGATCTGCTTCTGTGCGTAAAACCCGAATCAGCCAGATTAAGCACCACCACCTAACTGACTGATTCAAATTAAGAAATTGGTCGGGACGGCAGGATTTGAACCTGCGACCACTTGGCCCCCAGCCAAGTGCGCTACCAGACTGCGCTACGCCCCGAAGGTGCGAAAGGATAACGGAACTTGCACACCGCTAAAAGCTGTTATGCCTAGACCCGGTCGCACTTTCTTCTTTCTCCGCATTGCCCGCTCGGTTCCTTTCAAGCATTCTTTGCCTTCCAAGACAAACCTAGGAAGTCGAATATGTCAGCTCCAGTAACAGGTGGATGTTTGTGTGGCGATGTCCGATTTAGCATCTCCGGTGATCCCGTGGTGCAATTGTTTTGCTACTGCAAAGATTGTTTGAGAGCAAGCGGCACAGATGGCTTTGCGGCTTATGTGGTTCCAAGGCCGACGCTGACTTTAGATCAGGGTGAAATATCCAGCTATACCGTTACCGCTGCGTCTGGCAGGGCCAACACGCGCAACTTTTGCGGTAAATGTGGTTCGCGGCTTTGGGCTGATTTAGAGATGGGGGTGGCCAGCGTCGCTGCAGGCTCCCTTGATGATCCATCTATATTCAAACCCAGCATGACTCATTGTGTTGCGGACGGGCCGAGTTGGGCTCGCGTGGACACAGCCCTTGAAGAGATGCCGGTGGGCTAGGTGCTGCGGTGTGAGGTAACACTGGCACGTTGAATGTTTTTGGGGGAACGAGTTGCTAACAAAATCCGTCTGGTTGAGACGATGCCTTATCGCCATGGGGTTGCTGCTGGGGTGCAGCGGTCTTGGCTATGTTTACCGCGCCCAGCTTATGTTGAGCATTGAGTCCAACTTTTATGACGAGGCGCGCGACATTTGTGTGTTGGTAATCATACCCATTGCCGATGGCGCGATCAGAATTGAACGGCAAACTTACTGTAACGGGGTGATGTTCACTTTGGCCGGTAAGGCTAGGGATATGCTCGAGCGCGACCAATAGCTGGTAGTTACCGATAGTTATTTACCCGCGACTGGTTGCTGTAGTTTCGTCCAAGCGCGAATACGACATAAGGTTACCAAAATCTGCATAGATTGACCTGAAACTCGCTTCAATCTCGACAAAAACGAACCAAAAGTCATTTCTAGGTCTGTAGATCCGCGATAGTGAATAGTTGTCTAATTTGCATTAACCAAAATATCGACACTTTCTGCGCGGGCATGAGTATAGTTCCTCCCATGAGAACAACGCGAACAAATAAACGAATTCGACTCCAGTCGCATGGGCTGAACCAAAGCAAGCGGGGTACGCCCTTGCAACCCTTCAGTGCCGTGGGCCGCAGAGTTGCCGACGAATCCAAAGACTGTATCGCCCTCAGCTTTTTGGTGATAGCGATGCTAGCGATGGCATCCTGACAGTCCCCCAAGCGCTCGCCCCATCCTCCCTCTCCTCCCCACCCAGGGGCGAGCGCTTTCCCCTCTTCTCCGAAGTGAACAGTACAAACAAAGGGCAACTAGTCCGCGTCGCCGGTGCTGAGCAACTGCCGGAAATAAACCGCATCATAGCCAGCTCGGTGCAACGATGGCCCTGTTCAGATCGCTTGAAGCGATTGGCACTCGAGCCGTTACGTTACCGACCGTGCGATCTTCCTGATTTTGAGTTTTTCTTGTGTTATAAAGCGCACGCTTTTTTAGGCGCAGCGATATGGCAACCTGAGGTTCGTCTCAAAACGGATCAGGGATCTGCTGAAGCTGTGTTGTTGCATGGTCTTTTCGTTGATGAAAAGGCTCAGGGGCAAGGAGTAGGACGTCGCTTGTTGGATGAGGTGGCTCATCGGGCGGTGGCGCAGAATTTCTCTGGTATTTACGTCAGAGCAGAACGGTTTTCGACCAGCTATTTTAAACAAGTTGGATTTCGCCAATTGGCGAGGGAAGAGGGGCCTGGTGCAGCATCAGTCCCTTATCCATATCGTTTCTTGTTTGCGTTGGGTGAAGTCGAGCCCTAAACACACGCCGGAATAAGCGAACAAATACACTCAAGCAAAATAGGAAAGCCTCAAATGCTTCAGAAGGTCCTTGAACAACCCATGCTGTTGGTAATGGGGATGTTGTTGGCTAGTTCACTAATGTTCCCCTCAGCCCATGCAGCAGATGAAGGAAAGTTGTTGGCATGGAAATACCATTGCGTAACCTGCCATGGCGACAATGGCATGTCGAACGATGCACGCTATCCGCACCTTGCGGGCCAAAACACAGCCTACATCGTAAGTCGTCTCAAGTACTTTCGTGCTCAAGAAGAGCCTGGCAATCAAATGAATGCTCAGGCAGTGCTGTTGGACGATGAGACCATCGACCTATTGGCCGAGTACTTCAACAAGCAGGTTAGATAAGGGGCGATGATGAAATTGAATAGCCAATGGTTGAAGGGAGTCTTGCTAGCAGTTGTCGTTACGCTGAGCGGCTGTGGCGGTGAGAAGCTAGACGGAGCAACTCTAGTGGTTGAAAAAGGCTGTGTTGCTTGTCACGGCACAGATGGCAAAGCCATCGCGCCGATCTATCCGATTCTAGACGGTCAGTATGAAGTGTATTTGCGCAAGCAGTTGGCCGCTTATCGGTCCGGCAAGCGTATCAATGCGATCATGAACGGCATGGCCGCTGATCTGACCGATGCAGAGATTACGGCGCTGGCCGCGCATTACGGCGATTAAGCATGGTGTTGGTTGGGTGATGATGTCATTACCCAGCCAGGTCCCGCTTTTAGCACACAGCCGGGGCTTGGGTACATACTTCGCTCTTCTAGCAGTGGCATGCCTGAGCGCCTGCTCTCCAACCCCCCTACCTACCCCGTTAGATTCAGCTCAATCATCTAGTCAGCCTGCTCACCCAACAACCTCTGCGGGGTCTAATGTGCACACTGCCAACGACGCCTATGTAGGGTCCTCCACGTGTGGCAGCTGTCATGCTGACGCATATGCTCTGTGGCAAGGTTCCCATCATCAAATGGCGATGTCTGTGGTGGATGGCACAGATGCCACATTTCGCGGCGAACAAGCGACTTTCGACACGGGTGTCGTGCGGTTTTCTAGAGACGACTCAGGGTATGTGATCACTCTGGATCCTGATGGTGCTGCTCCTACCGATCTGCGTGTTCGTTATGCTTTTGGGGTCCACCCGTTGCAGCAGTATCTAGTGGCTATTGGGGATGGGCGTATGCAGGCGCTGCCTTTTGTAAGAGATACACGCCCTTTGGGATCAGAGCCCTATCGGACTGGGGTACAAGGTCAGGCGTGGTACCACCTCGACCACGTTAGCTCGGCTTCAGACAGTGAAGCGAATGTGACTCACTGGATGCGCGATGGGCAGAACTGGAACCATATGTGTGCTGACTGCCATTCAACCAACGTGCGCAAAAGTTATGATGCACAGTCGGATCGATTTACTACCCAGTTCAGTGAGATCAGCGTTGGCTGTGAGGCTTGTCACGGTCCGGGCCAAGGACACAGCCACCAGCCCAAACGAGTCACCATGCCGGCACTGGATCGTCAGCAAAAGGCAGATGTCTGTGCTAGCTGTCACAGTCGCAGAACACGCCTGCTAGAGGGTTTTCAGCCTGGCGATCGTTACCTAGACTATTTCTCCCCAGCCCTGTTGGATGCAGATCTTTATCATGCCGACGGACAGATCTTGGATGAGGTTTTTGTCTATGGCTCATTTGCGCAAAGCAAGATGCATGGCGCAGGCGTCACGTGTGGTAACTGCCACGAGCCTCATTCAGGACAACTTTTGTTGCCTGGCAATGATATGTGCACCTCTTGCCATAGTCCTGCGGGAAACCCTCAATTCCCCAGCTTAACGAAAGCCCTATATAACGATTCGACCCACCATTTTCATCTGCCCAAGGCAGGGATGTCGGCCGAAGAGTCAGGAGTGGCATGCGTTTCATGTCATATGACGGGTAAACCATATATGGGTGTGGATTTCAGGCGCGACCACAGTTTTCGTGTGCCGCGCCCAGATCTGTCAGCGGCAACAGCGGCGCCGGATGCGTGCACCAGCTGCCATCAGGATCGCGGCGCGGAATGGGCGGCTAAGGCAATCGCCGATCATAAGAATAGCTCTAGGTCTGAGCACTTTGGCCCGGCATTTGCGTTAGCCAGACGAGCAAAGAAAGGGGCCGAGTCTCAATTGGTGGATATCGCTGGCAGTTTCGATATGCCGGCAATTGTGCGTGGCTCTGCGCTCTCTTTGCTCGCCGCCTATCCACAGCAGTTAACAGCTTTAGCAAAGGGTGCGGCGGATGCTGATCCACTGGTGCGTCTCGGTGCGGTTAGCGGTGCGCAAGGCCTACCCCCAGCCCAGCGGTGGCAGATTTTGCAGCAACTGCTGGCAGATCCTCTGCGGAGTATTCGTTTTGCCGCCACCATGGCATTGGGTGATCTCTATCCACAATTGGCTACTCAGCAGCAGCGGCAATTGCAGAAGGCCTTGCTGGCATTGTTGCAAGCACTCGAGGTAGATGCAGACCGCGCCGAAGCGTTATCGCTGCGCGCATTGCTGCATTTGCATATGGGGCAAACAAATACGGCAGAGAAACATTTGCTACGCGCGCTCACCCTAAACCCCCAGTGGGTTCCAGGGCTGATCAATCTGGCAGACATATATCGTTTGCAAGGACGTGATCAGGAAGCCGGGGTGTTGCTGGATAGGGCTTTGGCATTGGCCGATGACTCAGCGAATGTGGTTATTGCTAAAGCGCTGTGGTTGGTCAGACAAGGCTTGTTAGATAAGGCTTTGGTGCTGCTGGGCAGCAGATTTCAGCAGCAGCCTGATGCGCGCCTGACTTATATTTACGCCATTGCGCTCAATTCAAGCGGTGAGTCGGCGCGAGCGCTAGAGGTGATTGACCAGGCCGTGACTCAGGAATTGACTCCAGGACCTTGGTTGCAGATAGGCATCAGCCTTGCTCAGGACCGCGATGATGATCTGCGGCGGGCGCAATATCAGCGCTACGCTCAGGCAGCAAGCACGGTTACGAATTAAAAACCTAATTGTACTACACCGTGTACTAAAACGTCGTCGTCATGGTCCTCGCTGTTGTGGTCCTCGTTGTCGTGGTCCTTGCTGACATAGCGTTAGGCCGATATTAGTTGTTAGCGCTCAGGGTGCGATCTGGGCGGCGGCGGGTCTTTTTGTAAAGCCAGTCGCAGCGCGCGCAACGGCTGTTTGTTGAGAATAGCCAACAATAGATCTAACTGGCGAAAAGAAAATTCTCCTTTCTGGAACAGGATCAGCCCGCGCAGAGGCATATGGTTTGCCATTTCTTCGAACATCTTGCGAATAGTTATGTTGTCTTTGGCGATGCCAGCGTTGCCAACAAAATTCGCCACCGCCCGCCCTTTAACCTTGGCGCCTAGCCAGGTGGTACCGATTTCCGCTACTGAAGAATTGCGATGGAATGGTCGGATTTGCTCACCCTTAGGTGCTGGACGGCCCAACATTTTTGCGAAGGTGTCATCATCTACAGAGAGGCGTGGGCCGTCAGGCGTAGGGTTCCATGCGGGCGCTGGCGTGGTAGCAGCTTGCTCGCTGGCGGATTGCAATGATTCGATAGTGACCTGGTGGCGCAGGCGGATATCACGGCTCGATGAGCCCGCACGCAGTTCAAATGTAGAGCAATCCAACTGCCATTTTTCATTGCCATGATCGAAGTAGACAAAGTGCTCAGCGTTCAGTTCAAGGTTCACTTCGGCGCTGCTTCCCGCTTTGATGTGGATCTTGGCGAACGCACAGAGTTCTTGCTCTGGTCGATGCACCTCACCATTTAGTCCGTGGCGATACAGCTGCACGCATTCTGCGCCATCGTGGCTGCCAGTGTTTGTGAGGCGCACAGTTACCGTGATTGGGCTGGTGTCGGCTGGGTCCAGGACATCAGTCGACAGCCGTATTTCGTCATAGCGGAAGGTGGTGTAGCTCAAGCCATGACCGAATGGAAATAGTACGTTCGCCATTGCGGTATCAAAGAATCGATAGCCTACATATAAACCCTCGCGGTATTGAATCTGCCGGTCTTGCCCGGGGAAGTAAGAATGCGACGGAACGTCCTCAAGGCATAGTGGAAATGACTCGGCAAGTTTGCCGCTTGGGCAAGCGTGCCCGAGCAGTAACGCTGCCAGCGCACTTCCGCTGGCCTGCCCACCAAGATAGCCTTCAAGAATGCTCGGCACTTGATCGACCCATGGCATTTCCACAGGCGCACCATTGGCTAGCACAACTATGGTTCGAGGATTGGCTTTGGTCACGGCACTAACAAGTTGATTATGTTGCTTCGGTAGGCGCATATGTGAGCGATCGAAACCCTCCGACTCGTAAATGCCCGGCAGCCCGACATAAACCACCGCAACATCACATACGCCGGCAAGGGCCACAGCTTCATCGATGAGCTGCTGATCCGGTTCGCTAAGACGCGGGTCGTAGCCCGGGGCATAGCTGATCTCCCTGACTTGTTGGGTGAGGGCTTGTCGCAGCGTATCAATTTGGGTTGGGTACACCTGAGAGCTGCCTGCACCCTGGAAACGCGGTCGCTCGGCAAAGGCGCCGATTAAGGCTATGTGTTGATCGTCGTTAAGCGGCAAGAGTGCATCGTTATTCTTTAACAAAACCGCAGATTCCATGGCAGCGCGCTTGGCTAAAGCGTGATGGTTTGCGGCATAGTCCTCTGGTTGTAGTTGCGCCAGTTGCTGTTCGCGCGTTGCCGTGCGCGCGAGACTGAGCATGATGTTGCGTGCTACAGCCTGATCGAGGTCAGATTCGGCGAGTTCCCCATTGCGCACGGCGGCGATGATATGTGGATCGTTAACGGTGCCGCTGCTAGGCATTTCTAAGTCCAAGCCGGCAGCAATGCCGGTAGGGCGATCATTGCTGGCACCCCAATCAGTCATTACCGAGCCGATAAACCCCCATTCCTGGCGTAAAATTCTGGTCAGCAGCTCGTAATGCTCGCTGCAATACTCGCCGTTAAGTCGATTGTAAGAGCTCATGATGGTCCAGGGCGCCGCCTCTTTGACGGCTATTTCGAAACCCCGAAGATAAATCTCGCGTAGGGTTCTCGGGTCGACAATGGCGTCTAGGTACATGCGTCCATATTCTTGATTGTTGGCGGCGAAGTGTTTGAGACATGCGCCAACGCCCTGAGATTGCACCCCTTTGACTAGAGCAGCAGCGATTTTGCCGCTGATTAGAGGATCTTCAGAAAAGTATTCGAAGTTGCGCCCACACAGTGGGTGGCGTTTGATGTTTAGGCCCGGGCCAAGCAGCACGGAAACATCATGGGTGACACACTCTGTGCCCAAGGCCTGGCCCACTTCCTCCAAAAGATTGATATCCCAGGAACTGGCAAGAGCCGATGCAGTTGGAAAGCAAGTAGCTGGAACCGAACGATTTGCGCCCAAATGATCTGCAGCAGTGTCCTGTTTGCGCAGGCCGTGAGGCCCATCGGCGACCATGATGCTATCGATGCCAAGCGCTTCGGATGGCTCCAGATGCCAGAAGTTTTTGCCAGAGCAAAAGCGCGCCTTTTCCTCAAGAGTAAGTTGCTGAGCTAATTTTAAAGCCTCATCGAATAAAGGCTGGGTCAGTGCGAAGGGCATGGTCTCTCCGGGGCAAGGTCGATGGCGCAGCTTCTAGGATATTTGCGCGCGCTTCAATCACATCGAGTCACCCCTGCGGAGCGTTTGACGCAGCCCTCGGCGTAGCATCCGATGTCGCAATGTGCAGTTTATCAGGAGCGCGGCGAAATAAAATGCTATTCAACCGACAATTTTATGACTTATCTCTTGATTTGAATTATTGCGACAGATTTAATGGCGCCCGCTCAACCCGCACCGGCCAGCCGAATTATGATCATCCTAGACGCTTTGAAGAAGAATCCTGCCGACGGCGGTGCTTGGGATAGTAAAAAAGTGCACCAAGTTTTCCTTGAAAACGACGCCAACCAATCTTTGCGTTCAACAGAACGATGGTTAGAAGCCGCAAAATGGCTCCCCGCACCACTAAAGATGAGTGAATTGGTAGACGAGGAACATCGCTCACTAAAGGCTTTGGTGGTGGACAGTTTGCAAGAGCGGATGAAGCGCAAGCGCATGTCATCCTGGATTTTGCAATTACATGACGGCGAATTAGGCCCGGTGATCTCGGTGAACGATGGCAGATTGTCGCGGCAGTGGCTGTTGCTGGAGCATCCCCTGGACAGCGAGCCTAGTGATACCGAAGTTCGTCAGGCGTTGGCAAAGCTCGCGGCAAATAAAACCGTAATGGTTTGGCCTCAAGGCAATGCTCTGGCGTTCATGCGTCGCTGGGGTGCCGAGCGTGGTGGTCATACTATCGACGTCAACGAGGCGACCAGGATTGAATCGGCCCTGACCGCTTTCCATCAGCCGAAAGCTTTGTCTGGGGCCGCGGTGATTGGCGTAAACTCTGCGGACGGCGGATCAGCTTCTGGCGCAAGCTCAAGTCTTGGTTCCATGCCGAGCGCTGGTTCGGTCCCAAGTTCTGATGCGGATGCTATCTCGGTGCAAGTCCCAGGTATTAGTGCTGGCGGGAGCTTGAGTCATTTGGATCGTCTGGAAGCTGAGAGCATTCATATTATTCGCGAGGTGGTGGCCCAGGCGGAAAACCCGGTGATGCTCTACAGCATTGGTAAAGACAGTTCGGTCATGTTGCATTTAGCGCGCAAAGCCTTTTATCCCAGTCCGCCGCCATTTCCGCTGATGCATGTGGATACGCGCTGGAAGTTCCAGGCCATGTACGACTTTCGCGATCACATGGCCAGGGAGAGTGGTATGGATCTAATTGTCCATATCAACCCGGAGGGCGCAGCCCAGGACATTAACCCCTTTGATCATGGCAGCGCTCTACATACTGACGTAATGAAACCCAAGGGCTTAAGCAAGCGCTGGATCAACACAAGTTTGATGTCGCCTTCGGCGGTGCGCGTCGTGACGAAGAAAAAAGTCGCGCAAAGGAACGGATCTTTTCCTTTCGCAACGAGAGTCACCGTTGGGATCCAAAAAACCAACGCCCAGAACTGTGGAATTTGTACAACGGCTATAAAAAACCAGGCGAGAGCATTCGCGTATTTCCGCTGTCTAATTGGACGGAACTTGATATCTGGCAATACATTTATCGAGAGCAGATCGCGATCTCCTCGCTGTATTTTGCGGCGGAGCGGCCCGTGGTTGAACGCGACGGTATGTTGATCATGGTTGATGATGACCGAATGCGTTTAGCAGCGGGAGACAGGGTCGAAACGCGCTTGATCCGCTTCCGCACTTTGGGCTGTTACCCGCTGACCGGCGCAGTGGAATCTGACGCTAAAGATCTATCGTCCATTGTATTAGAGCTTTTGAACTCGCGAACCAGTGAGCGTCAAGGCCGCGCCATTGATAGTGATTCGTCCGCTTCGATGGAGAAGAAAAAGCAAGAGGGGTACTTCTAGTGGGAGACTTAGCACTGAACGAACAGCTAAACATTGCCAAGGTAGACGCCTACTTGCAGCAACAAAACGACTTAGATCTGCTGCGATTTATCACTTGCGGCAGCGTCGATGATGGCAAGAGCACGTTGATTGGCCGGATGCTCTATGAAGCCCAGCTGGTTTTTGAGGATCAAGTTGCAGCGCTGCGTCATGATTCGAAGAAACAAGGTACCCAGGGCGGCGATATAGATTTTGCCTTGTTGGTAGATGGATTGGCCGCTGAGCGGGAGCAGGGCATCACTATCGACGTGGCTTACCGCTTTTTCGGCACTTCGCGCCGCAAGTTTATTGTCGCAGATACGCCAGGGCATGAGCAGTACACGCGCAACATGGTGACCGGAGCATCTACCGCCGATGTTGCAGTGATTTTGCTAGACGCGTCGCAGGGCGTTCTTACCCAGACCCGCCGCCATTCATTTATCGCCTCCTTGCTAGGTATTCCTCATGTGGTGCTGGCGGTCAACAAGATGGACCTGGTTGACTATAGCGAAACGATTTTTGACGAGGTTGTGGGGGTTTATGATGACTTCGCTGAGGATCTTAACTTCACCAGTGTGACGGCAATCCCGCTATCGGCGCTGAAGGGTGATAATGTGATCGAGCCCTCCAAGGTCATGAGCTGGTATTCGGGGCCCACTTTGTTGGGCTTTTTGGAGTCGGTAGGACTTCGTGGTGCTCAGGCACAGCAAGATTTTTGCTTACCAGTGCAGTGGGTGAATCGACCCAATTCTGAGTTTCGGGGCTTTGCCGGCACCGTGGCGGCTGGTGCCATCGCAACGGGCGATGAGGTGCAGGTGTTACCGAGCGGGCAACGTGCCGTGGTCGATGAAATCATTTTGTACGACCAGAAGTTGCCCAAGGCAGTTGAGCATCAAAGTGTCACTCTGACTTTAGACCGCGAGATCGATATCTCTCGGGGCGATGTGATCGTGGCCGGCGATAGTCAATTTGCTACCTCCCAGCAGTTCGATACTACCTTGGTCTGGATGGATCATGAGCAGGGTCATGTGGGGCGGGCTTACTGGCTGATGTTGGGTAGCAAGCGCGTTAATGCATCGCTGACGGAAATCAAACACAAGTACAACGTTAACACGCTTGAAGAACTTCCTGGCCGCAGCCTGCAGCTTAATGATATTGCCAGGGTGACTCTCAGCGTCGATCAGCCGATTGCTTACGCAAAGTATGCGGACTGCTCGCCCATGGGGGCGCTGATCTTGATGAATAGATTCAGCCATGCGACGGTTGGCGCAGGCATGATCAACTATGGCTTGCGGCGTTCGCAAAATGTGCACCCGCGGCGTTCGTCCATCGATAAGGCTGCACGCGCCAAGTTGATGGGCCACCAGCCGCGGATCTATTGGATGACAGGGTTGAGTGGCTCCGGCAAATCCACGGTGGCCGATGCCTTTGAGCAAGCCATGCATGCCCAAGGTATCCATACCTACATTCTTGATGGCGATAATGTACGCGGCGGGCTAAACAAAGATTTGGGTTTTACTGATGCTGATCGAGTAGAAAATGTTCGTCGCATAGCTGAGGTGTCGAGAGTAATGCTCGACGCAGGGTTAGTGGTGATCACGGCATTTATCTCGCCCTTCAGATCCGAGCGGGATATGGCTCGTAGTCTGTTTGCACCACAGGAGTTTATTGAGGTGCATATAGATGTGCCCCTTGCAGTAGCGGAGGATCGCGATCCGAAAGGGCTGTATAAAAAGGCTCGTCGTGGCGAATTACCCCACTTCACGGGCATCGACTCTCCCTATGAAGCACCTGAAACAGCAGACATCACACTGGATACCTCGACGCTTTCTATCGAAAAATGTGTGCAGCGGCTGATGGAGACCTGGTGAAATGAGCGCTGCGGATTCACAGCCAGAATCTGCCCGGCAGTTGGTGCCCGACAGTCGCGTGCGGAGTCTGGCAAAAGCGCTATCTTGGCGCGTAGTGGCTACGTTCACGACCATGGCGATCGCATATCTGATTACCGGCAGTCTCGATATGGCCGCGCTGATTGGCGGTATTGAGTTTTTCCTGAAAATTGGCGTTTTCTACCTGCATGAGCGGCTTTGGACGATGCTGCCGCAACGTTGATGAACGTCTTTATCCTCTGGCAGTAGTCTCTGGCTCAGCTTCCTAGCGCAATAAAAACTCTCGGGGTAAGGTATGGGCTTGCGGCAGATGGGAGCGCTAGAGGGTGCAGGGATTGTTTCGCGGTGTAATGTTGCTTATAGCAGCGGCGTCAACCGCCGTTACCGGAGTTACGTTAGCTGATGACTATCAGGCCCCTCGCGGTCCTGGCGGTAAGCCAGACCTTAATGGCACATGGCAGGCATTCAACCGCGCGAATTACAACCTCGAAGCCCATGCTGCAAAAGCTGCTCTGGCCATGGTGGAAGGTCCTTTAGGGCAAATACCCGCACCTTCTATTGTTGCTTTGGGCACGATTGCTTCGGTGCCTGGCGGGGTTGGCGTGGTGGTTGGGGGCAGCATTCCGTACACCCAACATGGCCGAGCGAAGCAGCTTGAAAATCAGCACGATTGGCTTCAGCGCGATCCGGAAATCAAATGCTACTTGCCTGGCATCCCGCGGGCGAATTACATGCCGTTCCCGTTTCAGATTGTGCACAGTGAACAGGCCATGATGTTTTCCTATGAATATGCTGGAGCGGTTCGCAATGTTAATTTGCAGGACCCTGGCGAAGCCCCCATTGATTCTTGGATGGGGCAATCCTATGGCTATTGGCAAGACGATACTTTTGTAATCGAAGTTACAGGCCAAAACGACCGGACCTGGTTCGATCGTGCAGGTAATCATCATAGCGATCAGTTAATAGTGGAAGAACGCTTCACACCAACCAGTGACCACACGTTGCGTTATGATGCGATCATAAGAGACCCCCTGACGTTTACCCAGCCTTGGACCATTTCTATGACTCTGTACCGTTTGGTTGGCGCAGATGCGCAGCTGCAACAATTTAAGTGCGTTGAGTTTGTCGAGGAGCTTTTTTATGGCCATCTGCGCAAGGGCGCTACTGTCGCAGACGACAGTTAAGGTGCGACACAGCGCGAAGTTTAAGCTCTGGCGGTGGCTGATCGCACTAATTTTTCTTTGTGGATGTAGCGATGACAGTCAGACGCTGTCGATAGCCACTGGCGGCCCTGCCGGTTTGTACTATCCATTTGGCGGCGGCATGGCGTCTATCTGGTCTGGCCAGTTGCCCCAGGTCAACGTTAAGGCAGAAGTGACCGGGGGTTCAGTAATTAATGTGATTCAGGTAGCGCGCGGCGAGAGCGATCTGGGGATCGCCATGGCAGATGTGCTTAGTGACGCCTATCTTGGTCAAGGGCGCTTCCCTGAGGCGCTGCCCCTGCGCGTTCTATTCTCCGCTTACCCGAATATTGTCCATCTGCTGGCGTTAGAAGATTCGAAGATTGGGTCGGTTAAAGACTTGCGGGGCAAACGCGTATCCATTGGTGCGCAGGGCTCTGGGACAGCAGTGGCCGCAACGAATTTGCTGAATGGCCTGGGCATCGGGCTAGAGGGCTTAGCAGTGCGGTATCTAAGTTTTGGTGAAACGTCATCGGCGTTGAAAGACGGCACTATCGATGCAGGTTTTATTGTCGGAGGCTTGGGTCTGGCGGCGATTACCGAGCTAAGCGTTAGCCGTGATATGCGATTAATTCCTCTTACCGACAGTGATATCGCGGCCTTGACTGAACAGTTTCCAAGCTATTCGAGCTACCTGATTCCTGGGGGAACATACAGCGGCGTTGATAAAGATGTTCAGGCCCTGGGCATCTGGAGTGCGGTAGTCGTGCATGAAGCCATGTCAGATGATCTAGCCTATCAACTGATTTGCTCGATTTATAACCATCAGTCAAGACTGCTCAAGGTGTCGGCGGTGGCGAAAGCAACGGTTCTGGGCAACATCGCTAAGGTGGCTACAGTGCCTCTGCACGCAGGCGCGCAGCGCTACGCTGCTTCGCCTGATGTAAATTGTTTGTCTAGGTCAGCTCAACGCCCAAGCTCAGTAGATGCAGTGGATGAATGACCTGCATGGATAGTCAACTGCATGGATAGTCGGCAAGAAGAATCGAGGCCGGTAAAGGCTGGGTTGATCGTGACCCTGCTGGCAGTTGGCTTATCACTCTTCCAACTCTGGCAGCCGCTGGTAGGATTTTTCCCTCCCGGCGCGGTGCCGTTCGAAGCGCTACTGGGGTTGCAGCCCGCCACTTACTTTCGTCCGGTTCATCTTAGTTGGATCCTTTGCTTGGGCTTCTTGGTGTATCCGTTGGGCAAAGATGCGCGCCTTCGGGCGTTGGATTATCTGAGCATTGTCGCGGTGTTGTGGGCGTCCGTACGAGTGCTATCGTTTGACTACCAAAGCATTGAGCATTTGCTAAATGGCTTGGCGACCGCCGATTTCTATGCCGGTTTGATTATCTTGGCTGCTACTTTGGAGATGGCGCGTCGGGCTGTGGGCGTGATCATGATGTTGATTGGCCTGATCTTTATTCTTTACAGCCTGTTCGGTTATTTACTACCCGATGCGTTGGCCAGCAGAGGTTTTGGTCTCGAGCGTATTGTGCGTTTCCAAGTGTTTACAGGCGCGGGGCTGTATGGATCGCCACTGGGGATTGCTGCCGGAGCAGTGTTTAGTTTCGTCTTGTTTGGCGCCTTTCTACAGGTAACCGGAGCGGGGAAGTTTTTGATCGATTTGTCCTTTG
>MDTB01174248.1_pt1 | contig 15527 bp, 8 predicted proteins | sample 811161 | NCBI WGS metagenome assembly MDTB01 (sample SAMN05326650, study PRJNA326480) | marine metagenome | isolation source: seawater | place: Mediterranean Sea | collected 2009 | reverse complement strand
CTACTATAAGTTCAGATACATCAATAACTGTAAATACATCTATTGGTGATGGAACTAATAGTGTTAGTATTACATTACATTCTAGAAGAAATTTAGATTTGGAAGCAAGTGAAAATTCTTTGACATTAAGCAGACCATATGATGGTTCGAATAATTTTGTGGGTATAAATGATACGACCACAACAACAGGATTTTTACTTTTTGAAGATGGTATAGGTATTTTGAATGTCTTATATACTTCTGCAAATACATCTTCTGGAAAATTACAATTACAAGAATTATCAACGTTCTCAAACGTAGAACCTAAGTTAATTACCTCATAAATAATAATATGCCTAATTTAGTAACAAATCGATTTAAAATACATAATGCCGAACAATTTGTAGAATCTCTTAGTGAGACTTCTGCGACAAATTTATTTGTATTTGTCGGTAGAGTAGAAACATGGTCTGATGATTCGGATCCTCCTGCACCAAGTGATAGTATATCAAATACGAGTTTTGATTATTTTAAAAGTATGATTGCCGCCAAAAAGGTCACTTCAGGAGATGTTAGTCATATTACTCCAAGAGTGAATTGGGAATCAAATACAAATTATACTGCGTATACACATCAAAATTCTGATTTATTTGCGAATAATTACTATGCGGTCACAGAAGATTTCAATGTTTACAAATGTTTGCAAAATAATTTATCAAACGGAGCATCAACTATTCAACCAACAGGTGTTGGTTTAAGTATAATAGAATTATCTGATGGTTATAAATGGAAATATATGTATTCTATTTCACCACAAGATATTTTAAAATTTACTACCAGTTCATACATTCCAGTAAAAAAAGTTGGTAATACCGATGATGGTAGCATACAATTTGATATTGAACAAGGAGCCGTTGATGGTAGTATAGAAATTATTAATAGAAATTCTAATGGTGATTTTAGAGTAGAATTTACAGGATCACCTACTGATGCAATTGGTGCAGATGCTAATTTTGTTGTTGGTGAAAAATTAACAGGACAAACTTCAGGATCTGAAGGAGATGTTGTTTCGGCAGTTGCTGGTGCAAATAATATTAATTATTATCCGAACGGAAATACCTTATTTACAAATACTGAAATTATTGTCGGAGAAACTTCTGGTGCTAGAGCAACATTGAGTCAATCCGTGTTTTCAAATTACAAATTTGAAGAAAATACCTTTTCTTCAGTCACCAATTCTACAACATTGCAACTTGCTACAGATGCAAATAGTTCTACTGATTCACTCTATGTCAATTCGACTTTATACATTGTCAATAATGCTGGTCGAGGTGAACAATCATTGATAACAGCATATGATTCATCACTAAGAAGAGTTACAGTAGCGAATGCCTTTGTTACAACTCCAAATACATCGTCTGGCTATCAAATATCACCTACTATTACAATTTCAGGTGATGGAACTCTTGCTAAAGCCAGAGCCCTTGGAAATAGTACGTTTGGTGTAAAAGAAGTCATTGTGACAAATAAAGGAAAGGATTATACTTCTGCAACTATTACAGTAACGGCTAATAGTTCTCATGGTTCTGGAGCAAATGCAATTGCAATTATTAGTCCTCCTGGAGGGCATGGAAATAATGCGATTGAAGAACTAGGCGGTAATAGAATTTTAATAGATTCAAGAATAAATGGTAATGAATCTGGGTATTTTACAACAGAAAATGAATATAGACAAATAGGATTGGTAAGAGATCCATTACAAGGTGCAAATGCAAATGCGTTTTACACTTCTGACTTAGCAGACCAAGCGACAAAACTGACTATTGAAAAAGTTTCAGGATCTTTTTCTGCTGATGAAATAGTGTTTCAGGGATCATCTCTTGCTGATAGTTCTGCTAATGGATATTTAATAGACTTTCTAAATAATAACAAGATAAGATTGAATAGAGTTGAAGGAGCGTTTGTTTCAAATTCAACGGTAAATTCAATAACAGGGTCTACTTCTGGTGCAACCGCTTCCATTGTAGCGAATGGAGTTGCAAATGCTGATATGAAACTGTATAGTGGAGATATTTTATATATTGAAAATAGAGAAAAAGTAACTAGACTTCAAAATCAAATTGAAGACATAAAAATTGTTTTAGAGTTTTAAGAGAAAAATATGCCTAAACTGACAACAGATTTTAATGTATCGCCCTACTATGATGATTTCGATGAGGCGAATAAATTTTTTAGGGTTTTATACAGACCTGGATTTTCTGTACAAGCCAGAGAACTTACTCAGATGCAGACTATTCTGCAGGATCAATTAGAAAAATTGGGTGACCATGTTTTCGTTGATGGTAGTAGAGTATCTGGTGCCGAACTTACAGTCAATACCGATGCAAATTCTCTTAAATTAAAAACAAATTATGCTAGTGTAGAAGTAGATGTCAGCGATTTTACAGGTAGAATAATTGAAGGAAATACTTCAGGTGCCAAAGCCGAAGTGTTAGCGGTTGAAGCGTTTACTCAAACCACTCTTAATACATTGATGATAAATTATCTAAATGAAAAAACATTTGTAGATGATGAAATTATTCAAACTACTGATTCAGGCACTACTGTTTTTGCTAATGTTGCAGGTTCTGATGAAGGATTAACAGGTGTAACAACATTAGTAACTTCTATATCCTCTCAAGAAGGATCGGTTGCAAGTATTGATGAAGGTGTTTTTTATGTAGGAGGTTATTTTGTTTTCACTTCTGCTCAAACTATTATTTTAGAAAAATACTCTTCAACACCTACTTTTAGATTAGGATTGACAATTACAGAAACTATATCTACAAGTGTGGATGATTCAAACTTACTAGACAATGCTATAGGTTCTCCAAATTACACGGCACCAGGAGCAAATCGTTATAAAATTGATTTGACATTAGTGAAAAAAGATTTTTTCACAGAAGGTATTGATATAGTTTCTTCAGGTGTAACTTTTTCGGCCGCTTCAAATACAGTTACTATTACAACTGCAACGGATCACAATCTAAGTAATGGCGATTCAGTTATTGTATCAGGAGCAACTCAAACTGAATACAATGGAAAATTTGCTATTGCTAATACAACAAGTGGCACTACATTCACTTATTTTATTTCAGGAGCACCTACGACTCCCGCTACAGGAAGTCCAGTTTATACTCAAATAGTCACAGATCCTATTGAGAGAACTTCTGATGAAAATTTTATTGAATTGATTAGACTAGAAAGTGGTCAAATAACTAAAGAAGTCGCCTATCCTGTGTATGGAGCAATTAATGATTTATTGGCTCGTAGAACATTTGACCAAGCAGGAGATTTTACTGTTACTCCATTTTCTTTAGATTTTGTCAATCATAAAATTGCTGGAACCGCATCATCAAGGACCGCCGCCAATGCATGTACAAACTTTACAGGTTCAGGAACAGGATTTGTATCTCAATTAAATGCTGGTGATGTAGTCTTTTTATCAGGTAATACAACTAAAACTGCAACTATTGATAGTATATCAAATAATACCGTTTTAACTTTGACTTCTGGAACCGCTCTTGGAGATGGTTCAGATAATCAAAAAATAGGAGTTGATACAAAAGTATCTGCCGCCATGGGTCCTGGTAAAGCATATGTCAAAGGATATGATTTTGAAACAGTAACAACTCAATTTTTAGATGTTGAAAAAGGTCGAGATACAAGAACAATTTCTGCCGAAAGTCAAGGAATGGAATTTGGACCATTTCTTAAAGTGACAGATTTAATCTCTAAAGTTGCTTTTGATGTTGGTGCAAATACCGCAAATGGCTCTGCAAATGGAGCAGGTATGGATTTGCTTGATTTGCATATGGTCAAATGGCCATCTACAAGCAATACTCATAGTGCTTCTTCTCCTATTGTATTTACATCTAATGGTGCAATTGATTTTGTTGGTATACGAGACGGACATGCCGCCATTGGAAATACAAAAATAGGAACTGCAAGAGTAAGACAATTTGATTACAGAGCATCAAGAGATTCTACAGTTACAACAAAATATGGCTCTTCGGGAAGTAATACACATCAAAGAAGATATCATTCAATTTATGATGCTCATCTTTTTGATTTTAGATTTAGAAAAGTGACAGGTACAGTAGGAGCGGCGGTAGCAGGTAACTCTTCTGTTATAAAATTAGCGGCTACTTCTGGTGCTGATAGTTTTCCAACACAGAATAGTTTATTTGGAGTTTCAATAACCGTAAATACAAGTTTTATGGGAGTTAATACCTCAGATACAAGACAGATTACTAATTGGATGGGGGCAAATAATGCTACCACAAATGATGCCGGGTTAGATTTAAATGGTGATGGAAGTAAGCAGGCGGCAAATTATCATGCTCTGTTAGATTCTCCTTTGACACAACCTACAACGGCAACCTCGACTTACTCCATTGATTTTGGTGTAAAAGATATTAGATCCGCAGTTCAATTAAGTTCAAATGACATTGTTAAAGCATTTAATGTAGATCCATCCGGTAAACATGATGGAACCGAGACTAGCAATACTATTGTATTTGGAAATAATGATGATGAAAGAACTTTAATTTTTCCATTGCAAAATAAAGCGGTAGCAAATTTATCTCCTACTGGTGATAGTGCAACAATGTATAAGTTTAAGAGAACTTTTACTGGATCTTTATCATCCGGAGCACAATCTGTTACTGCACCTTCAGGAGAAAAGTTTTTTCCTGCCACAACCAAAACTCTTACTGATACTGAAATTGATAATCATTATGTTGTGCAGATTACCAGTGGAACGCATGATGGTACAATTATAGAATTTTCAAATACTACTGGAACAGGTATTGCAGGAGACAGATCCATTGCATTAACAAATGGTGGTGAAGGTATTACTATTGATACAACGAATGGTGGAACTGGAGCATTGACATACTCTGGAGAAACTTTCGAACTCATTGCAACTATGCAGAGGGCTAATGCTGAAGTTGGAACGTCCGGTTCACAGATAGGTAAAAAGACATTAGTTTCTGGAAATACAACTCAAGCCGTTGTTGATTATAATACTGCTAATGCTACTCAAGCAACTTCAGGGCAAATTATGTATGGTACCAGCATGAATGCTGAACCAGGTGCAAATAATACATTAAGACTGGCTGATGTTAAAAAGTTAGTTGCGGTAATTGATTCACTTGCACCTACTCAAAATGTTACAAATAATATGGTAACATCTTCTGTAGCCTCGACTGCCAATCAGCATAATATTACTAGCAGATTTGAATTTGATACTGGTCAAAAAGACAATTATTATGATTATGGAAAAATATCTTTGAAACCTGGGCAAGATGCGCCTACTGGACAAGTTATGGCAATTGTGAATTATTATACTCATGCTGGTCAAGGACCATTTACAGTAGATTCATACATTTATAGTGGAAGTGGGAATACAGGTTATGGTGATATTCCTTCATTTACATCTCCTAAAACAGGAAATAAAGTAGAATTGAGAGATGTAATTGATTTTAGACCAAGAAGAATAGGTATTGAAACATCAAATGCGGATTCTGTTGCATATGTAAATGACATTACTGCAACATCTAATGTTTTTGCCGCCAAGGTATTACCGGATTTTGATTTTACTTTTGATACAGACTATGCACATTATCTTCCACGCAAAGATAAGATTACACTAACACGAGACCGAAAATTTAAAGTAATAAAAGGTGTTTCTGATGTTAAGCCTCAACTACCACCAGATGATGATGATTCTTTAACGTTATATTCAGCAGAAATTCCAGCATATACATTCAATCCTTCTGATATCAAAACACGGTATATTGATAACAGAAAATATACTATGAGAGATATTGGTAAATTAGAAAGAAGAATTGAGAATTTAGAATATTATGTTTCTCTAAGTTTACTAGAAAAAGAAGCCGATGGTTTGACTATAACAGACTCTAACGGTAATGATAGATTTAAGAATGGAATATTGGTAGATCCATTTGCTGGTCATGGTATAGGCGATGTGTTCAACGAAGATTATAATGTGTCTATAGATTTTGACAGTAAAGAACTAAGACCGCCAATATCTACTGATTTAGTTAGATTAAATTTTGACTCTAATACTCAAAATAGTACACTTGTGAATAATGGAGGTCTTATAACTCTACCGTTCTCAAGTAGACAGTTCATAACACAACCTTTGAGTGGGTCACTACTTGGTAAAAATGTTCAAAAAACATATAAAATCAATCCATTTTCAACTTCCAGTTACATTGGACAACTTGCATTAGATCCTCCTACAGATAATTGGTATGATAGAAGTTCTAAAGTTACATTAAAAGTTAATCTGGAAGGACAATATGACAACTGGCCAAATATTACAACTAATGATGCACATGGTTCACACTATAATGATTGGGAAGATATTTGGTCTGGTAAACAATTGAATAATGATGTTAGCGACGGAATACGAGATACCGGTGACTCATTCACAAACGATAGAAGAGCAAAAACAACTGGGCAGACAAAAACATTATCAGGTTTAAAATCTGGAAATGTTCCTGAAAAAATTGTAAATGTTATAGGAAATAAAGTTGTTAATGTAAGTGTAGTTCCAAAAGTTCGACAACAATCTATTCATTTTGTATCAAAAGGACTTAAACCAAATAAAAATGTTTTTGCATATTTTGGAGATACCAGAGTTTCTACAAACATAAAACAAGCAACTGTGGTTGCTTTATCTAATGTTAGTACATCAAATGTGTTCAGAACAACATCTGGTAATTATGAAACTATCGAAATTCAAGGAACAGGTGAAAATGCAGGCAATACCGCTAAAGTATTGTACATGACTGACAGGTCAACCACGAATGGGTGTTCGATAATGATTACTGATGAGTCTCTAGTTTCTGCGTTCTCTATAGGTGCAGTTATTAAAGGAATTGATACTGGTGCAAATGGCACAATAAGTTCTGTAACAGAATACAATGAATCTGATGCTCAACTCGTAGTAAATAATGAAGGTGTTACTGCTGGAAAATTTAACGTATCAGGTTCAACTTTTGATTCTGGAGAAATTCTTTTTAGATTAACAGATGACATTGATAATATTCCTGCCACTACAACATCAGTTGCCGAAGTCAATTTTCATGCTAAAGGTGTATTATCAACTAGAGATGATGGAATTATTTCTACTAGACCTTTAATAAAACGAAGAGATGATATTACACAAGAAGGTATAGTCAAAAGTGCTACAGAGCCTAGAAGAAATTCTTCTCAAAAATTTATGGCTCCAATGGCTCAATCTTTTTACGTATCTGAAGATACTCATCCTTCAGGTTTATTTTTAGACAATATTGAATTATTTTTTAGAACGAAAGATGGTTCTGCGACTGGAGGAACTCCTGTTACATTGCAACTAAGACCTATGATAAATGGATATCCTAGTCCATCAATAATTATACCAGGGTCTGAAGTTGTGTTAAACAGAGGCAGAGTAACCGCTAATACTACGACACCTTCCGCAAATACATTAGGAGGTTTTCCTGGTGCCACATTAGGTAATTCTTTTTCAGCAAACAAGAGTGGAGCAGATGTTGGTTCTAGGACCATTTTTAAATTTGATATGCCTGTTTATCTTGTACCTGGTGAATACGCCATTACTATTTTGTCGAATACATCAGAATATAGTGTTTATGGTTTTGAGTTGGGATCAAAATCTACTGGAACAGATAGAAAGATTACAAAGCAACCTTATGTTGGTAGATTTTTTAAACCTTCTAATGCAGGATTGCAAGAGGGCTTAGAAAATGAGGGATTGATGTTCATATTAAATTCTTGTAATTTTACACAAGAATCAGGATATGCTAGATTTGATAATCAATTGTCATCTGCAGGAAATGCAACCGCAAATCTCAACATGGATACTGCAAAGATTGTTTCTGAAATTTTAGAATTTTCAAATACTGCTAATGAATATCGTTATTTTTCAACATCAAGCAATGGCACAAGCAAAGGTAGTGCAACTGTATTTCCATTAAACAAAAATTTTGATTTTGAAACTAGACAACAAATAACATATACGGCTAATACTAAAGACAGTCAATATCAAAACAGTTTTCAGACAAACGTTTATTTTACAACTGCAAATTCTTTTATATCTCCAGTTTTAGATGAGCATAGATTAGGTGTCATAGCAGTTAATAATGATGTAAATAATGGAGGTCTCAGTAATTCTAATTTTATTATTACAAATTTTGGTGCAGGTTTATTAAGGTCTCAGATTGGAGGAGATACAGGAACATATGCAAATACTGATGCAGGAGCAGGAAATACAAGCGTATTTACAGTTTCGGCTCCAGATGTTGGATCAAATACTGCAACCATTGCGGCCAATGTACATGCCAATGGATCATTGAATACAGTCAGAGTTGTAAATCCAGGAGCAGGATATACAACAACACCAACTGTTACTACAGGAACAATCACGAATTCTACTAATCCTCAAATTAGAGCGGTTGGTGAGGGTTCTAATAGTTCTAATATGGTATCTGCTAGTGTGGATCACTCTAGAGGTGGTAATATTACTGCACGTTATATTACAAGAAAAGTAACTTTAGAAGAAGGGTTTGATGCCAGAGATATTAGAGTATATTTGAATGCATATAAGCCTAGAGGAACAAATATTTACTGTTATTACAAGGTTATGTCTGGTGATGATCCAGAATCTTTCGAAGATAAACCATATGTAATCATGTCCCAAGATACATCTGAAGGATTATTTTCTCTGAACAAAGATGATTTTAAACAATATGTGTATAGAACAACCGATGAAGTAATTTCTTATACCGATTCAGCAGGAGCAAAATATGATAAATTTAGAACTTTTGCGGTAAAGATTGTATTTACTTTGGATAGAGATGTTCAGACAACATTTATTGGAATTCCAAAAATTACTGATTTGAGAGTTGTCGCATTAGATAGTGAAGGTAAAGTATAATGAAAGTTAAAACTGATAATCCAAATTATTTAAGAGATTTAAGTTCAAGTGCTATTTTGGCAAAAGATATTCAATCTTTGACAAAGCATAGACAAAAAATAAATCAAGTTAATGAAATAAATAGTCTAAGATATGAAGTTGATTCTTTGAACTTAAAAATAGACAAAATTTTAAAAATAATAGAAAAAAGGAATTAAATGCCTAGTATTAGTGAAGTAGCATTGACAAATACCTTTGATGAGTGGAGAACTATATCGAATCATTTGGTAACAAATGTAAATGCCGCTAATAGTTCTGACCCATCCACCGCAATGGTTTTTGCAAATAGCACAGGAGGGTTTGCCGTAAATACTGTAACAACGAATACGGCTACAGGAACATTAACTACTGGTACTAGATTGGTCTTCACTGGTGGTAATGTCAATTTTTCTACTTCAAATGTAGCATCTCTAGGTAATGTTCATCAAGTTCATATATTAGGCGGAGCAACCGTAACAGGTGACAGCCCTTCAAGTTCTATTGCAAATGTTCAATTAAATAATTCTGAAATCAATCTGAATGGTAAAAACTTTACTGCAAATGGCTCATCCACAATTAATTTCGCAAGTGCTACTATAACAAATTTGGGCACAATAACCACCGCCGATATTAATGGTGGTACGGTAGATGGGGCGGCAATCACATGTACAGGAGCAACGGATCTTTTAACATTATCTCAGGCAGGTGGTTCAAATCCTCATGTATTTACTGGAGCACAAATTAGTGGAGGCACGTTTACCGGTGCTACACAAAATGCAGGTTTATCTCACTCTTCAAATGTAAGTGTAAACGGTGCATCATTTCTTGCTACAACGAATTCGACATGTTTAGGTTTAGATGCTGGTGCTTCAACTAATGTTGCTATAGGTAAATTTCCAGAAATAGACATTGCACGTTCTGGCGATACGAATCACTTACCTACTTCATCTAAGTCTAGGGTACACATTAGAACAGAATTTGCCGCCGGTAGTGCGGCCGCTACTGCGGTAGTGGCATCAGCCGATGAATTAACAATAGAAGGCAATACCGCAGTAGGTATGACATTACTTTCAAATACTGCATCTAATGCACACATAGCATTTGGTGATTCTGCTGATGCTGATGTTGGTGGTATTGTTTATAGTCATGTTACTAATCAAATACATTTTGTAACATCTGGTGCAAATACAGTAATGTTTGATGATGCTGATGGAGGATGCATACAAATTCCTGGAGGTAATGCATTAGGAACAACGAGAGCAAAACTTCACGTTAATGTTGGTTCTTCAGATGCGACAACAGGATTGTTCATAGATTCTAATGATGCTGACCGAATCGCATTAGAAATTGATGGTGAGCAAACTACTATGAATGTAGTATCTTTTGATGTTGATACATTAACGAGCGGTCATGGTTTAACAGTTCATAGTGGTATAGGAACTGCAACAACTCAAGCCATGACAGGTTCTTTATTTGCAGTAAACGATAATAATAGTTCTACAAACTCTAGAGATATTGTAGGTATTGTTCAAGAACATGCGAGTGCAACTGGAACAACTGCATTATCAGTAAGAACCGATTCGGGTCGTGGTATTTTTGTAAATCAAGATGCAAATAACGTTGCAATGTTAGTTGATGCCGAAAATGATGAAGCCGATAGTGTTCAAATAGTTTCAGATGCTTTGACCACAGGGGCGGCATTATCAGTCTCAAGTGCGGCTGCTCATACTGGAAATTTAGTAACATTTGTAAGTGACGGAGCCGCCACTGGTACAACTTTATACGCAAGAAGTGATGCAACCACTAATACCACTAATATGCTTCTTGTTGCGAATAGTTCATCAAATATAATTGAGCAGGAAACTGGGGGTGAATTGACTCATAAAGGTAAATTTATGATGCCAAATCTTGCTTCAAGACAAGGTTCCTCTCCTACGCAAATTAATTATTTTCCACATGTGGCCGCTTTTGCAACTGGTGGCACACCATCAAATGGCGTTTTAATAAAAACCTCTTTACCATTTACAAATTCACTTGACATGACGATAGTAAAGATACAAGGATATGAATATGGTGGAAGTAGAACCATTGATTTAACGATTGTCTTTTATGTTGCCGATGGTGCATTTGTAGGTCATAGTATATCTTCTGCTGGAGGAAAGGCGCCTGCAGTTAAACTATGCACATGGGATTCTGGAGGTAAGGTTGCAATTTCCCTTGGTGCCTTGGGATATTTTAGTAGATTTAGAGTTGGTGTGACATCTTCTTTTGGTCTTTCTAATGCAAATCTTGAAACGTATTATAAAGGTTGGACTATTGACGATAATACTGGTCCTACTGGTGCAAATCAGGTAGATTTATCATATAATAGTGTAATTGGACCTTGGCTTACAGTTAGCGGATCAACTGCATCATTAGTTACTACCAATATATCAGGAGCATTAACTTCATCTTTCTCAGGGACGAACTCTTTTACTGGCATAGTACAAGTTAATAATGAGACACGAGCCAATAGAGTTTATCCATGTTATGCTGATGATACTTCAGTTTATTTGGATTATCCAACAGGTGATTATGGAACCATTCAAATAAATGGAAATGGAAAAGGTACTTGGGAAGGATATTCCATTGACGGCAGAGTAGTTTTTATGCATAATGGAAGTGACTCATTTGGTCTTTATGATGATGTAAATAACCGTTGGGCATTTCAGCATCATCTTTCAGGAACACATGCAGGAATAACAACTCTATATTACGCTGGTAGTGATAAACTTAAAACCTCATCTGCAGGTGTTACGATTAATGGCACAATAACTGAGACTTCTGCTCTTGCACTTAAAGAAAATATTGAACCAATTACAAACAGTCTTTCAATCATTGATAATTTACAAGGTGTCAAATATGATTGGAAAGATAAAGAAAATTTTGAAGATAGAAGACAGATTGGTCTGATAGCAGAAAATGTAAAAGAAGTAATTCCTGAAGCAGAAGTTGATGGAACTGTTTCATATACTAAATTAGTCGGGTTATTGGTTGAAGGTATAAAAGACTTAAATAAAGAAGTAAACGAACTCAAGGCAAAAATAAATGGCTAAACCAAATACAAGAGAAACCTTCAAACAATACTGTCTTAGAACATTAGGAAAGCCAGTAATTGAGATAAATGTTGATGACGACCAAGTTGAGGATAGAATCGATGAAGGTCTACAATATTTTCAAGAATATCATTTTGATGGTGTTGAACGTACCTATATGAGACATCGATTGACTGGATCTACTGTAGCAATTAGTTCAGTTTCAGGTACATTTTCAAATGGTGAAATTATAACAGGAGGAACTTCAGGAGCCACCGCTACAGTTTCTACTGCAAATTCAACGGTAATTACTTTTTCACATGCAAAAGATACAAACGGTATATCAAATAACAATGTATCTTCATCTTTTTCAGGTAGTGAAACCATAACTGGTAATAACTCAGGTGCAACTGCAACGGCAGGTTCTGTAACTATGGGAGATATTGATAATCATTACATCACCATATCAGACAATGTTTTAGGAGTTATCAATATATTTGATATTAATCAAGGTGGTAGTACATCTTCAGATTTATTTTCATTTAAATATCAGTTTCACTTTAATGAAATGCCGTACTTGACCGCAGGCTCCATAATAAATTATCAACAATCAATGCAACATATTCAATTGATAAATGATATTTTTGTCGGTAAAAAACCAATAAGATATCAAAAACACACTAATAGATTACATTTGGATCTTGATTGGGAAAACAATGATGTAGAAATTGATGATTACATTGTAGCAGAAGTATATTCTATATTAGATCCTGCTTCATATGCCGATGTTTATAATGACATGTTTCTTAAAAGATATGTTACGGCTCTAATAAAAAGACAATGGGGAGCCAATTTGATTAAATATGATGGTGTTCAACTACCTGGAGGTACGACTTTAAACGGAAGACAACTGTTTGATGATGCACAACAAGAAATAAGAGAAGTTCAAGAAGAAATGAATTCTAGAAATGAACTTCCGGTTGACTTCATAGTAGCACCAGGACCTTTCTAATGGCTACAAGCGTACATTTCAATCATTTCGAAAATACGGCTGAACAAGCCCTTCATCAAGACCTTATAATAGAATCCATTAAAAATTTTGGTATAGATGTTTATTATCTTCCAAGAACATATGTGAATGAAGATATTCTATATGGTGAAGATACGATTTCTGAGTTTAATAAAGCACACTTGATAGAAATGTACGTTAAAACAGTAGATGGTTTTGAAGGTGAAGGTGATTTTATTTCAAGATTTGGTCTTGAGATTAGGGATCAAGTAGTTTTTTCTGTTGCAAGAAGACGATTTGACAATTTAGATATTAATGCTCAAGACAGACCATTAGAGGGTGATGTTATATTTTTACCATTGAACAAAAAAGTTTATGAGATAAGATACGTTGAGCATGAATCAGTATTTTATCAGTTTGGTAAATTGCCAATTTTTGACCTTACTTGTGAATTGTTTCAATATGATAGTCAAAGAATTGACACTGGTGTTGAAGACATTGATGAAATTGAAGATACTCTTGCTTATGCTATAGAAATAACTTTAGGATCAGGTTCTGGAAATTATCAGGAAGATGAGTGGGTTTATGTAGGAGATAATGAGTCATCTGCTAATACAAAAGCAAGAGTCATATCTTGGAATTCTACAGATTCAGTTTTAAAAATTACAGATATCAAAGGAACATTTACTTCATCTGCTAATGTTGTAGGAAATACTAGCGGTGCGTATTATGCCGTAAGCACAACACCAAATACTCAGACTTTTGTGAATGATACTTCTGCAAACAATATTACATTTGAAACTGAGGCGGATAGTATTATCGACTTCTCAGAATCAAATCCTTTTAGTGAAGGTAATATTTAAGAAGTTGCTTGTGCAGATAATGTAATGATACCTTCCACGATTCTTTCTATTTCTCCTGAACCATTAGTCCATTCAATATCATAAAAGTATCTACCAGCGGCCATACTTGAGGTTTGTGTAGATGTTGCTGATATTGTAACATTTGAACCGGCAGTTGCGGTAGTAAATGCAAGTATTAATGAACTATTGGATGTATCATAAGATTTACGCATTTTGGATGCCATAGATCCAGAAGTAACTGTGACATTTGCGTTATTTGCATTTTTAGCAGTAAATGTTTTTGAAAAGGTACAACCTTGGTCTATTGCAAAATTGATACCTTGTTTTTTGATAGATAATGCCATACTATTATTTATTAAAACTAAATATAAAAGAATTGTAACTGGAGAATAAGTGTTAGGGCAAACGTTTTATCATCAAACAATAAGAAAATATGTAGTTCTTTTCGGAACTCTTTTTAATGATTTAAATATTCAGAAAAAAGATAGTAGTGGTAATGTAGTATCACGACAAAAAGTTCCTATTGCATACGGACCTAAACAAAAATTTCTTCAAAGAATTAGACAAGATCCAACTTTAACTAAAAAAGTTGCAGTTCAATTACCTAGAATGGGCTTTGAAATGACTGGTATGATATATGACCCAATTCGAAAAATAAATACAACTCAACAATTTTTAAATAGACCATCTGCTTCTCAGGGTCAAGGAACTTTGAGAAAAATGTTTGCCCCTGTTCCATTCAATTTTGATTTTCAATTATTTTTATTTGTAGATAATGCAGAAGATGGAACTCAAATGCTTGAGCAAATATTGCCGTTTTTTACTCCAGAATTTAATGTTACGTTGAACATTCTTCCAGAAATGGATATAGCATTAGATGTTCCAATAATGTTTAATTCGGCTTCTCTTGAAGATTCATATGATGGAGATTTGACTACACGTAGAACAATGATTTGGACTTTAGATTTTTTTATGAAAGGGTTTTTATATCCTGATATAAAATCCAATGATAAAATAATTAAAAGCGTGAAAGTAAATTTTCATGAAATGGATGAAGTAACAAATACAGGTCAAGTATTAAACAAAATAGTTTTAGAAGGTAGCACACCATTTTCGCAAGATTTTCTTAGACTTGAAACTGATAGGCATTTACTCAAAGAGGACTCAGACGAAAGCGTAGCAGATAAAGATGTTATTAGTAGAGTTACAGTTACTCCTGAGGGTGGTAAAGATGCAGTTGTAAATGCAGATGATGATGTTGATATAGCGACACCAGTAATAGATGTTTTTAATCCAGCAATTTTTGATGATCCGGAGGTATAATGAGTGGTTTTGAAGAACTAGATAAAATTCTTAATGTCGCAGAAAATGCGGTCATGGAACGAGAAAAACCGCCAAAGATAGAACCTCGTAAAAGTGACGATGAATTAGATACAGACTATCAATATGCAAGAGAAAATTATTATAATGTGATTGAACGTGGGCATGATGCACTTGACGAATTGCTCATGGAAGCAAAAGAAAATGGTAATGCAAGAATGTATGAAGTTGTTGGTCAACTCATAAAAGTTATTGGG
>MDTB01178067.1_pt1 | contig 15528 bp, 14 predicted proteins | sample 811161 | NCBI WGS metagenome assembly MDTB01 (sample SAMN05326650, study PRJNA326480) | marine metagenome | isolation source: seawater | place: Mediterranean Sea | collected 2009 | reverse complement strand
TCGGATAATGATATAAAGCTACCATCAATGCTGCAATACCTCTCAGAGTTTCCAGACTATTAATTTTATTACTCATCAAGTTAAGATAAAATATTATGACTAAAAATAGATATGATTAATTTAGCACAATTTATGTACGGTATATACTTATTAAAGTCAGCACTTACCCTATTTAATTAGAAATTTATTTGTATATTAATTTAAATTTATTACATAAAGAATTAGTAAATGAATATAAAAAAAATCAATAATTATACGTATTATTTAGCGATTTTATTTTTGACTATTTACTTCAATTTTTTTGAGAATGTTTATGTAATATACAAGTCTAATTTTAATGAAAGACTTGTTTCTAATTATGGATACTGTGAAAAAAATTCTTATGGTTTTATAAAATTTATTGAAAAAAAGTATAAACTTAATGAAAATATAAGTATTCAAAATGATGAAATTTACCCCAGTTCACAAGCATTTATTTATAAGCCAAAAAAAGAAAATAACAAAAAATTTCTAATTCTTTTAAACCGCGATGAAAATAAAAAAACAATTAATATTAAAAATTATTCAATTATAGAAAAATTCAAAAACTGTTATTATTTAAAAAAAAATGACTGAGATATCAAATATTGCATTATTTATATTAATTCTGGTATTGATATCGTCAAGTCCATTCAGTGTAAATTTTTATAAAGAAAAGTTAAATTATAATCAATATTCAATTTTTGATAAATTATCTGTAAATTTACTGATTCATATTTATTTTTTATTATTACTTTCATTTACAGGAATTAATTATTTATATTATTTTATATTTTTAATGATGTTGTCTGTATTAATAAATATCCACTATAAATCATATAATATACTTACTCTAAATTATTATAAAAATATAAACTTTATATTTTTTATTATTTCTAATTTATTAATTTATTATTACATTGCAAGAGATCCAACTTTATCATGGGATGGGTTAGAAAATTGGTACTATAAAGCACAAATTTTTTTTTATAATCATAATTTTTTTGAATTAAAAGATACACCTGGGGCCGACTATTACCCACACTTAGGAAGCTTTATATGGGGATTCTTCTGGAAAAATTCATTTTTGCAATATGAATACTACGGAAGATTAGTAAATGTATTTATTTATGTATTATCAATTTTTTCAATATGTCATTTATTAAAAAAAAATTATTTCATAAAACCAATAATTATAACTTTTTTAATTTTGCTATGTTTTGATCATTTTTTATTTAAAGGGTATCAGGAAATATTAATTTTTTCTTTTTTAATTTTTTTATCAAAATACTGGTATTTGTATACAGTCAATCAAAGCAAAAGTTGTTTACTCATTTGTTTCTTATTTTTAAATATTTTACCTTGGTTAAAAAATGAAGGATATTTATTTGTTTTAATCTTTACTATTTCAATAATATTTACAATAAATAAAACCTATCACAAAAAAGAAATTATTTTTTTTATAGTACTTTCCTGGATATTAATAATTGCAAAAAATTTTATTTTTTATAAATATCTAAATCTTAACGTTTTACATAGTGGTAATTTAACCCCATTATTTAGCTTTGATATTTTTATAAATTTTTTGATGCTTATGATAAAAGGATTAATAGTTGCTATTTTTAAATACAAAATTTGGTTTTTTATTATGTTTGCCATGATTTATTTACTTAAAATTAAAAATTTTGATAAAAAACATTTGGAATTTATTATATTTTTAAAAGTAAATTTAATATTATATTTAGTCTTAATGGGTGGAATTTATTTTAGTATTATTGACGATCCAAGAGGTATAAGTTGGTGGATTGACAATTCCCTAGATCGTATTTTATATCAAATTTCTGGCTTTTTTATTATTTCTATTATTCTATTAATTAAATTTAGAGAAGATCAAATTTTAAAATAATTGAAATAATTATTCTTATCTTTCAAATGAAAATTCTTAGCAATTTGATATTTACCACTTAAAACATTATTTATTATTTGTAGTAATTGAGCATGCTTTTCATAATTAATTTTAACTTTATTTTTAAAAATATTTCTTTGATCATCTGAAAATATATACGTTCCATTCGAAACACTATCTATTGCAAAAAAAGATAAATTGTTTTCTGGTGATATAAATGAATATTTAGTTTTTTGTAAAATTGCATAAAGTTTAGCTCGACTAATATGGCCAAAATTTTTTATATTAGGATGATTAACTTTTTTGCCAATTGTTATGATTTTAAATTGATTGCAAAGTTTTTTTGCTAAGTTAATTTGTAATGCGGTATTCTTATTTTTATGTTCTCTTAAATAAAATATTAAATCATATTTTCTTTTTTTTTGTTTATTGATTATTTTAAAGTCTTTTAGAACATAATCATAAAAGTGTTTTTTATTTTTTTTAAATTCTTTTTTAAGCAAACTAGTTGAAAAAAAAATTTTTTTTTGTCTTAAGTTTAATATTTTTATACTTACTTTATATAATAAACTAAAAAAATATTTTCTAATTATATAATTTAGAAATGGTTTCTTTAAAAATTTACTACCACCTGTAATTGGTCCCAATATTGTATTAGGTGGCATCAAAACAAAAAGTAGAGGGTTCCATAAGGGTAAATAATTCACATAACATAATTTTATATTTTTTTTTTGAAAATATATTAACCAAAGATAAAAAATACCTTTAATTGGAATGAAAAGTCTATCTATTATCTTACCCAGGAATTTTCTAAGAAGGTCAAACTCTCCTTTACTCGGTAATTTTATATTAAATTTATATTCAGGATTATATTTCTTTAAATCTTGTATAAATTTATTTGCTAAAATTCCTTCACCAGAATTATGATTTTTATCACAACACCAAATATAAACTATTTTTTTCAATTTATTATTTTCTTAAATTCTCTTTGTATTATTAAATATGATGATAATAATATAAATAAATCAACTCCATAAATTGCAAAAGAATTTTCATAAAGTAATCTGATATGTAAGAAAATTATACATAATATTGATGCTGTTAAATAAGGTTTAGTATTTAAATACTGTATTTGATGTTTAAAAATAATTTTTACTATTTTAAAAAAAATTATAAAGTTTAAGGTTATGAATACTAGAAATCCAATTATACCTGAGGATATTAAGCTATAGATATATCCATTCGATGCATGATAGCCAAAAGGCCCCATTATAATGTTTGATTCACTTGAATTTGTATTGTTATACATGAAATGTCTGTCTGCTTGAGGACCATACCCTGTTAATAAATTTTTTTTATTTTTAAACTTAAAGGAACTAACATCGTACCCCTGACTTTTAACCTTTTTTTTCATATTATGGTTAATGTTACCATAGAAAAAAACTTGCAGTAGAAAGTCCCAGGCAATCATTCTATTATTTGAAAATGAAATTAGTTTATTATTGAAATCTTCACTTGTATTTTTGGCACCAAACACATTTTCTCTTAGTTCAAGCTTAATTGTAATTTCTTTTTTACCATAATTTTTAGTATTCTGATAAATGGTAGATAAAATTATTGGAATTATAACGATTAATAAAAAATATGCACATCTGTGTTTAATACCATTAAACTTATAAATAAAATTAATTAAAATAAAGATAAGAACAAAAGATAAAATAACACCTCTAGATTGTAGTAGTAGAAAAATAGATATAACTATTATATTTATTATTAAGATTGAAAAACAAAATAATTTTTTATGAACATTTGCAAAATAGAAGGAATTGAAAAAAATAAATATTACTAAACCCATCCGTGATAATCCACTTGATCTAGGAGTATGCTCACCATTGAACACAGATTTCATAGTTTGACTATGATACAATAATTCTTTTGAAAAAAAATTATCTTTAATCGCGATAGTTATAAAAATAGTAAAAATAAGAATTAAAGCAATTTTGTTTATTAAAAAAATAAAGTTTAAAAGTTTTTCATCTTGAGCATGATTTATCCAATTAAAAAAAATATTAAAGAAATTAGACATATTGCCCAGTAATGCTCATACATATTATCTAAATAATAAAGCATTCCTAAAATTTGCAAAATTGCGTATACTAAAAATAAATTAAGCACTACATCAGTATTGCTTATAAAGTTTTTTTGATATTTTTTTAAAGATAAAAAATAAAATAATATAAAAAAATATGGCAATAAAGATCTAAGTAAATTTATGTTGTAAATATCAAAATTTTGATCGGTAAAAGCTAAATTTATATATTTTGAACCCGTGTTTATGGATAGCCAAAACATGAATAAGAATATGATATATTTAAAATAACTTATAGAATTATTAAATAATAAATTTATCATTATTATTACTAATATATAATATATTAAATATATGAATAAAAAAATTTTAGTTGCTGGAGGAGGAGGTTTTATTGGTGGCCACTTAGTTAATTTTTATCAAAAAAAAGGCTTTAAAGTTTATTCTGTTGATTTGAAAAAAAAAAATCAATGGTTTCAATTAAATTCAAAAGTAAAAAATATTGTTGCCGATTGCAGAGATCCAGTTGTGTGTGATAAAATCACAAAAAAAATGGATTATGTTTTTAATTTAGCTTGTGATATGGGCGGAATGGGTTTTATAGAGAATAATAAAGCTTTATGCATGCTTTCAGCTGTAATTAATATTAACCTTTTAAAATCATCAAAAAAAAACAATATCAAAAAATTTTTTTATTCATCTTCAGCTTGCGTATACCCTTCTTTTAGACAAAAAAATTATAATAAACCTAAGTTAAAAGAGTCAGATGCATATCCTGCTGACCCAGAGGATGGATATGGTTGGGAAAAATTATTTAATGAGAGGATGTGCCGCCATTTTTATGAAGATTTTGGTCTAGAAGTTAGAGTTGCTAGATTTCACAATGTTTATGGAGAATATGGTAGCTACGTTGGAGGGCGAGAAAAAGCACCAGCTGCTCTTGCAAGAAAATTCGTAGAGGGAATTTATAAAGATAAAAAAGAAATCGAAATTTGGGGTAATGGTAAACAAATTAGAAGCTTCCTTTATATTGATGACTGCATAAAAGCAGTAGATATGCTTTTTAAAAGTAATTTTAGAAGTCCGTTAAATATAGGAAGTGATAAACATGTATCAATCAATCAATTAGTAAGCATTTTAGAAAAAATAACTAATAAAAAATTCATCAGAAAATATAATTTAACTAAACCACAAGGAGTAATGTCAAGATCAAGTGATAATACGTTAATAAAAAAAGTGTTAAAATGGTCTCCTAATGTAAAAATGGAGGATGGTATGAAAAGAATATTTTATCATATTAAAAGTAGAATTGAAAAATAAATTCAAATGGAAAATCAAAATACTGATTTAATTTCTATAATCATACCTTTTTATAATGAAGAAAATTATTTTGTAGATTGTGTACAATCAGTCATAAATCAAACTTATAAAAATATTGAAATTATAATAATAAATGATGCTAGCGATATTCATTATAATGAAATATTGCGTGAAATACAAAAGTTAGATCCAAATAAGATAAGAATTATAAATCACAAAAGTACCATAGGAGCTGGAGAAGCTAGAAATACAGGTATTAAATTTGCGAATGGAAAGTATGTAGCATTTTTAGACTCTGATGATGAATGGCTAACCCATAAATTAGAATACCAACTAAATGTTATGAAAAATAGAAAATTAGATTTTTTACATAATTCATATTACGCTGTAGATGAAAGGCAGTATTGTAGAGGTTTATTTATGGCAAAAAAAATGAATTATAAAACTTTGATTAACTCATGTGATATTGGACTTTCTACTGTAATGATCAAATCACATTTGTGCAAAAAAGTACTATTTGCAGACTTAGGAACTAAAGAAGATTATGTATATTGGCTTAGATTATCTAAAATTATTTCAACGTTACCTGCAGACGATGAATTTGTTGCAATTTATAGAATTAAAAAAAAATCATTATCAGGTACAAGTATTGTCAAAATTAAAAATGCGTTCAAAGTTTATTATAAATATGAGAATCTATCTTTTTTTTATTCAGTTTTAAACGTACTTAAATTATCACTATATTGGTTTAAGAAAAGAATTATAGCTAAAAATTTTTCAAAGAAATACCCAATAAATTTTAAGTTTATTAAAAAAACTAAAGATTTAAATTTTACCAAATCATTTATTATGGTTGCATTAAATATGGCTTCAATAAGTTATATTAGATTATTATATACAGATTCTTCAAAAATTATATTCTGGATAGACGGAATATTTGGGTCAGTTGTTTCTGGTTACAAAAAAATACCAGGTAGAAGAATAATTAGTAATTTAGTTTTACCAAATAATATACAAAATATATATTTATGTGGTAACGATAGTGAAATGCAAAAAATTTTTTTGAAAAAAAAATTTAATAAGCCAATCAAAATTATTAAAATTCCATTTATAGATGACTATAAAGATATAAAGAAAATAAATGATGAGTATGAAAATAACTCGGTTATTTTTATTAATATTGCCACACCAAAACAAGAAATCTTAGCAAAACGTATATTGCAGCATAACCAAAACAAAAATTTATTTATTTTTTGTTTAGGAGGTGGAATTTCCATGGCCTGTGGAGAGGAAATGCTACCTCCAAAAATACTTTATAGTATGAGGCTTGAGTGGTTATGGAGATTAAGGAAAAATACTTTTGTAAGGTTAAAAAGATTGCTAGTTACATTTTTCTATGGTTTTCCTAGACTTTTAACAAATAAATATTTAAAAGAATTTAAATTAATTAATCAAATTAAATAATTTTTTACTAAGAAAAAAATTTTTAACAATATTATTCATTAAATATTTCTTAGAATAATAGTCTTTAGACATTTTATTAATTCTTTTAGAATTGATTTTTTTTATTATTAAGTTAGCAAAGTCATTTTTATTATTTGCAATATATAAATTTTTAAATTTACTATTAATATCAATACCATTTACAGCAAGTTTGCTAGCAATTATTGTTTTTCCAAATGCTAGTGCGTTAATGGTTTTAATTTGAGATCCAAAACCTGTTCTAATTGGATTAACAAAAAGTGATGACCCACTTAGATATTTATAAAAGTTCACTTTAGAGACAAAACCTACATTTATTAAAAATTTTTCCTTAAAAGGGAGATATTTATTACCTGAAACAATCAATTTTATTTTAGGATTTTTAGCAATAACAAGTGGCATTATTTCTTCTACTAAAATTTTTAAAGCATCAAGATTAGGCAAATATTCAATGGATCCACAAAAAAAAATATATTTAAAATAAAATTTTTTACTTTTAATTTTTTCAACTTTTACTGGCAATTGAGCACCATTGCTTAATATTATTGGGTGAATATTATAAAGCTCTTTTAATTTTATCTGGTCAACTTTAGAAACAACTGTGAACAAATCAAATCTTTTAGCTATAAAATTTTCAAAAAATTTTGTTAAAGCACATATAATTAAATTTTCTTTTTTCTTTCTTAATAAGTATTCAATATTATGTGAATGATAAATAAACTTTATGTTTTTTAATTTAAAATTTAATAATTGATAAAGAATAAATGAATATCCAACCCAACTTGCACCTTCTATGATAATTATAATGTTTTTTTTATTCACACAATGATCAATAATAGAATCAGCAAGTTTTTTTAAATTTAATATTTTTCCAATTTTGGTATTTTTAATTTTAATTGATATGACATCTTTATATTTTTTATCATTATTTGAAAATTGAAATAATTTTTTTTTTTTACTTGGAATATTTTTAAATAAATTAAAAGAAACTTCTGATGCACCAGAGTATGGATCTGTTACTCTAAAAAAAGTTACTACAAGAAAATTATATTTTTTTATCATTGTAATATAAATAAAACCCTACCGGTAAATATATAATAATATTTAACCAATTATTAAAAAAATCTCCAGAAGGTATAGGTATTAGTGAAATAAAAAATGAAATTATGAGAAAAAATTTTATTTCATCATGATTATTTGTAAGTTTTGTAAAAAATATGATTTTATTTAATTTACAAAATAAAAATATGAAAAGAAAAAATAATACTGAATATGCAAACATACCTGTCTCAGCTAAAACTTGGGCATGAAAATTATGTGGGTGTAAAGAATAAATGTCCCTATAACCTCTAGGACCAGTACCAAAGAGTATATTATCATTAAAAATGCCTATAGCATTGAAAATTTGATCATGATGAAATTTAGAAAAAAAAAACAGACCTATGTTATAATCTCCAATTACTTTACCTTGTTGCGTCCATCCAGGAAAAACTAATCCATTAGAATACAAGATACTCATAAACTTTTCATACAACAGAGGGTTATAGTAAGTTAATAAAACAAACAATGAAGACATTATCAAAAAGTTTGTTTTTTTAGATTTAAAAAAGATGTTTGATTTAAAAAGAACTAGTAAAAGAAAAACAGTTACAATAAAAATAGATACTCTTTCCGTTGTAAAAATTATAAGTACAAAAGATAAAAAAATTAAAACTGAAAAATATTTTTCTAATTTTTTTTTAGGAAATTCTTTATTAAATAGAATAATAGACATTAAAAAAATTGGAAATAGCCTAGCCAAATAACTTCCTAATTTTTTTTCCTCATCAAATACACTTGTTACGTATGCTAGTTTGTTATTATATGACTGTAGTTCAAATAATAAGATATTTTTACCAAACAATAATTGAATAAAGCCATCGATAATTAAAATTATAAAAGTTAAAATTAATACTACACTAAAATTAAATTTAACATTTTTGAAATTTTTTAATATATAGAAAATAAAGATAGAAAAAATTCCATACCTTATATATCCCAATGAATATTTAAAGGAAAGTAATTCCCCAGAAAAAGATGAGCTAACAACTAGCAATAAAAAAAAAAGTGAAAAAACTTTAAAAAAATTATTGTCATAATATATAAAATATTTATTTCTAAAAGTATCTACTAAAAAAAGTAATGAACAGGTAACCACAATTAAATCAGGTATGAAAGACCCAGTTATTAAAGCTATCGGTAATAAGTAAATTAATTTATAATAATATGTAATCATTTAAAGAATTCATTTTTAAAAATTTTAAAGGGAGCGAACGTAATTAGAAAAACTATAAAAAAACAACATGTAAAATAGTACATATTTCTCATATCATTCATTTCAAATAAAAATATAGATATGAGAATAACGTTTTGCAAAATCAAAATTTTTAATTTCATAATATAATTACTTATAAATTTTAATTTAAGTAAAAAAGACAATATTGATTTAAATAATGCGGTATATGCAAAATAGTAAATATTTCCAGATTTTACAGAAAATATCATTCCTGCAATAAAAAAAATTAAAACTATAGAATCAATTCTAAAGTTTTTCTTTGACTGCAAAATTGTATCATAGAATGTAGAGATAATTTGAGTTACACAAATATAAAATGAAGCTAATATAAATATTTTAAATAGATGAAATATTTTAAGATTTACATCCTTACCTAGCCACCAAATTATTATTTCATTAAAATATGGTAACAATAATATTAGTGGAAGCGCCGCTATATAAAAAAAACCATAAAAATTTGCATTAAAAATCTTATATCTATTATCTTTACTTCTATTTGAAGAAATTCTTGGTAAAAATACTGATACAACTGCATCTGAGATAACCGATAATTTACCTGCTATTTGTTGTGGTATTACGTACAATGATAAAGTGGCAGATCCCAATACGATTTTTATGATATACTTATCAAAAAAATCAAAAATCTGAATATAAATCGATGACAACGTTTGCCATTTTGCATAAATTATAAAATCATTAATAATCTTTATAGATAAAGATTTCATATAAATTAATTTTTTATAAAATATTAATAGTAATAATATCAACACTCCTAATATTTTTAAAAAAAAAGATATTTTAAAAAGTTCTAAAGCATTTTCGTAACCTCCAATGTTTAGAATTAAAAATATGCATGGTGCTGATATCGAAAAACTATAAAATAAAAAGTTTGCAAAACTGGTTATTAAAAATAATTTCTTACTTTTACACAAATTTTCTAAAGTTATATAAAGATTTGATAAAAAAAGAGCAATGTATGTATATTTATTTTCATAAAAAAAAGAAAACTCATATAAAGAAGAAAAAAATGAAAATAAAAAAAATATAGCCACTGATGTAACTAGGCTGGTAAAAAAACTAATAATAATTGTTGTAGATATTATTTTTTTCCCCTGAAAATGATTTACTTTTTGCATTCTAATTGAAGCTATCTTACCTAAATTGAAATTAGTTATTATTGCAATTGTTAAAAAAATATGGAGCATCAAATAATCCCCATATTCCGCGTAGCCAAGAAATCTTAAATAAATAGGTATTGAGAAAAATGATAAAACAATAGATATTAAACCTGGAAATGTATTGATAAAAAAATTTATTGTGTATTTATTTATCATCATTAATATCAATATTTGTATTTATATACCAGTCATCCATATATGATAAATATTTAAAAACTCTCTTATAGCCATTCCTTTTCATTATTTTAAAAATTTTCTCTCTTAATATTGTTTTAAAGTTATGCTCAATTGTGAAAAAGTTAACTTTATATTTTTTGAAATTGAATTTCTTTATTATATCAAATTCATTACCTTCGGTATCGATTGATATATAGTCAATATTGTTACCAAAATTATAAAATTCAATAAGGTGATTTAAACAAATTGTGTTAGTTACAAATTGTTTTGATTTAGTTTCCATTTTCTTTAATGATGATGAGTATGGGTCATTATTTTTATAAAAAATTATATCTTTTTTGCATAAACTGCTTACAGCATCTTTAACAAGAGTTGCATCTCTAATATAAGTTATTTTTTTGTGTAATCTGCTGTCTGGTTCACAAATTATTCCATTCCATTTATACTTTTTTTCATGTAGGTAGGTGTTACTAAGATCAATTCCATTACCACCACCAATTTCGATAAATTTTCCATTAGTTTTTAATTTTGAATAATAGATTACAAATAAATCCTGATAAACTTGTGATTTAGAAAATTTCATATTTTTCAATAAGAATTGAATAAAGTCTCTTTTTATTAGTGTAGCTAGAAATAAAAAATATATTTTTATATTTGTGTATGTTTTTAAATTCATCAATAATTTTATTTCATTAATATTTAAAATGTTTAGATTGTTAAATAGTTAATTTATGTAAAAACATGATACTCATTACTGGATGTGCAGGCTTTATAGGATTTCATCTTGCAAAAAAATTACTGATAAATAAAAAAAAAGTTGTAGGTATAGATTGTATCAATAATTATTATCCTAGGTCAAAAAAATATCAAAGACTAAAAATAATTAAAAAATATGATAACTTTAAATTTTTAAAAGTAGACTTAAATGACTATAATAAAGTCAGTAATGTCCTAAAAAAATATAAAATAGATGTAATAATTCACCTTGCTGCTCAACCAGGAGTGAGAATATCAATCCAAAAACCACATAATACACTTAAACAAAATTTAATCCCCTTTTTAAATATAATTGAAATTTCAAGATTAAAAAAAGTAAAAAAATTTATTTATGCATCGTCCAGTTCAGTATACGGAGACTCAAAAATTTACCCTTTTAATGAAAAAGATTATAAAAATATTCCCGTATCAGTTTATGGAGCAACAAAATTTGCCAATGAAATAATTGCAGCCTCCTATTCCAAAAACTTTAATATCAAATGTGTTGGTCTTAGGTTTTTTACAGTTTATGGTCCTTACGGTAGACCTGATATGGCTTATTATAGTTTTTTAGATAATCTAAGAACAAATAAGTCCATTAAAGTATTTAATAAAGGAAAAATGATGAGAGATTTTACTTTTATTGATGATGTAATAAATGGAATTATGAGAGTGATACAGATAAAATTTGAAAAAAATCATGATGTTCTCAACATAGGTAAGGGCAAACCAGATAAATTAATGGATTTAATTACTTTATTAGAAAAGTATTATAAGAAAAAATTTATAATAAAGTACACAAATAATGTCCCTTTAGGAGATATTAAAAAAACATATTCCAATGTAAGAAAAGCAAAAGAAACTATTGATTGGGATCCAAAAACAAATTTGAAAAATGGCATAAAGAAATTTGTAGATTGGTACAAAGCAAGTAATGCTTAGCTTAGAAAATAATAAAAAACTAATCTTTTTATTAAATTTTTTTTTAATATTTCTACCTATTAGTCTTCTATTTAGTAATATAATATCTGAGATTATAATATTTTTAGTAACTATTATTTTTTTTTTTAGTGTTAAAAAAGAAGACGTATTAAAGGTCATAAATAACAAGGTTATTTTTCTTTTACTTATATTAACTTTATATTTTGCAATTAATTATTTTATTAATTTTAATAAAAACCCAAGCATCACGAGGTCTTTATTATTCATTAGATTTCCACTTTATGTAATTTCTTTGAGTTATTTCTTAAATAGTGGCTTGTTAAGTAATAAAAAAATATTTTATTATTGGGGAGGTGTAGTTTTGATAACTTGCCTAGATTTGCAATTGCAAAATATTACTGGAAAAAACATTTTAGGATATGATCCTGTAGCAGAAGGTTCAATCATAAGATTGGGTGGTTTTTTAAATGATGAATTAAAAATATCCAATTTTATTAATAGTTTTTTTGTAATTTCTTTAGGAGCAATCTTTTTTTATAAAAAAAATAATATCAATTTGATACTAATATTTTTATTTATTTTTACTATTCTATATTCAGTTTTTATCACTGGAGAAAGAGCGAATTTTATAGCTTTATTAGTATTTCTTATTGGTTTTTTAATTATTTCTAGTTTAAAAAAATATTTTGTTTTTATGTTTGTTACATTATCAATAATAATGGCATTTAATTATTCGGAATTAAAAAAAAATTCTATGTTTGATAGGATGCTTTTCCAAAATGTAGACATAATAAAAGATAGTTTAAATATAAATCATAAAAAAAAAGATGATAAATCTGAAGAAAATATGGGTTTCTTGTATAAAAATAATCAATATTTTTCCCATTACTCAACAGCTTGGGAGATTTTTAAAGATTATCCTTTGGCAGGTGTTGGACTTAAGAATTTCAGAGTATATTGTAGTAATGAGACTTACCTTGCTAAAGTTCACCCAGGTTATAGAAATAGAAACTGTGCTACACATCCCCATAATCTGTATTTTGAGATATTATCAGAGTTAGGTATTTTAGGTGGGATATTTTTTTTTACTTTATTTATATATTTTTTTTATACTTGTTTAAAAAGATCATACGAAAAAAGAAATATGTTTTTATATGGAAACACTTTATTTTTAATGACATATTTTATTCCAATATTACCTAGAGGAAGTTTCTTTACGAACTGGAACGCAATGATGTTTTGGACAGTCTTTGCAATATCATATTATTTACTTAATAAAAAAAAAAACCATGCTTAGATGCTTTTTTTTTGATAGAGATGGTGTAATAATTAAAAATTTTGGCTATGTATACAAAATAGAGAAATTAAAATGGTTAAAAGGATCAATTGAAGCTATTAAGCTTTTGAATAAAAAAAAAATTAAAGTAATTTTAATTACAAATCAGTCAGGCGTAGCTAGGGGTTATTTTTCAGAAAAAGATGTTAAAAAATTTCATAAAGAAATGAATAATATTTTAAAAAAACTTAAAATTCGTATAGATGATTTTTTCTTTTGTCCTTATCATCCAAATGGGAAAATTAGAAAATATAGAAAAAAAAGCAATCTAAGAAAACCAGGAAATGGAATGTTAGTTAAGGCTTTACAAAAACATAATCTTAAATCAAACGAATGTTTTATGATAGGAGACCAAAAAAAAGATTTTCAATCTGCGCAAAAAACAAAAATTTTATTTGAATATAAAAAAAATACATCTCTAGAACTCCAAGTAAAAAAGATAATAAGAAATAATAGTGGAATTTAAAATTTTAATATTACTTTTTTTTACAATTGTTTTAAGTTTATTAAACTTCTATCAGATAAAATTTAAATTTTGTCTTGATCATGCAACTAGCAAAGAAAAGCATAAAAAATTATTAAGCTTAAATAATCAAACACCACTATCAGGAACTATTTATTTTTTTATTATAACAAGTATTCTATTTTACAAAGATGAATACTTTTTAATAATACCTTGCATTTTCCTTTTTTGTATAGGTTTTTTTTGCAGATTTGAAAATACTAAACTCTCCTAAATTAAGATTGATATTACAATTTTTAATATTGCTGGTCTTTTTTAGTTTTTTTCAAGAAATTACTATAGATTTAAGAATAGATTTACTAAATAAACTAATGGAAAAAAATTTATTTAATATTTTAATTGTATCTTTTTTTTTTTAGTTTTAATTAATGGATTTAATTTTATTGATGGAGTTAATAATTTAAGTTCCTTAAATTATTTAATAATATTAATATTCATTTATCTGTTATGTGAAAATATCAATATTTATGATTTAAAAAACAGTATATTTTTATTAGTACTTGCTACTGTCATCTTTGTTATTTTTAATTTCTTTGGAAAAAATTTTTTAGGTGATGGTGCAATATACGGTTTGAGTTTTTTTATAGGCTTTATTTTAATAAGGATCTCATCTTTTGATGATAGCATCTCTCCATATTTTATTGCAAATTTATTATGGTATCCTGCATTTGAAAATTTGTTTACAATTTTAAGACGTTCTTATAATCGAGATAGAAATTATTTGCCAGACAATAAGCATTTACATCATATAATTTTTAAATTTATAATAAAAAAAAAAATATTTAAACAAAAGTTTTTATGTAGTTCAATTACTGGAATCGGCATAAACATCTTCTTGTTAATATTGTATACTATTGGTTATTTCTTCAAGAATCAAACAGATGTGCAGATATATTTAATAATAACTGGAATTTTATTTTACTTATTTTTGTACAACAGTCTTAGAAAATATATTTAAATGCAAAATTTTTTAGTTTTTTTTTTATCATTTTATTTTTTATTAATTTCAATAATTGGATATGGAAAAATATTTGAAAATTTATGTTTTAGAAAATATAAAAAAAAAGATGATAATTTAATCTATACTGGTTTTTATGGATTGATGTTTGTAACCTTAATCTCATTGATCACTAGTTACTTTATACCACATAATTTTTATCATAACTTAATATTGCATAGCTCTGGTTTTTTTTATCTATTCTTCAATTTTAATCGAAAAGATAGAAATTATTTAAAATATATTTTTTATATTTCATTATTTACAGTATCCGCGCTTATGATTTCTAAAACTAATGATGATTTTTCTTATTATCACTTTCCTTTTACTAAATATCTCACAGAACATAAAATAATTTTTGGAATGGGAAACCTTAATCATGGATTTAATTTACTTTCTTCTTTATTTTTCTTAAATTCAACATTTTACCTCCCTTTTATAAATTTTTTTTCATTTCACTTTAGTCTTT
>MDTB01165896.1_pt1 | contig 15528 bp, 10 predicted proteins | sample 811161 | NCBI WGS metagenome assembly MDTB01 (sample SAMN05326650, study PRJNA326480) | marine metagenome | isolation source: seawater | place: Mediterranean Sea | collected 2009 | reverse complement strand
TTCTTTTTTCTTATGAAAAATATTTTTAATTATCTAGCGCTCTACAACATTACATTTGTAAAAAATGGTCTATTAAAAAAATTAAGAGAAAATCTTTATTCTAGAGTTCTAGTTATGCCAATTCCATATTTTGTCAATAAGAAAAAAGGTGACCTGATGTCAAGGATTACTGCCGATATTCTTGAGATTCAAACATCATATTTATCAATTTTAGAATTAATAGTTAGAGAACCTTTGACAATATTATTTTCGCTTATTGTAATGTTTACCATAAGTCCTGAACTAACACTTTTTGTAATAATATTTATTCCTATCTCAGGGTTTATTATATCGATTATTGGAAAAAAATTAAGAAAAGATTCTAAAGAAGTACAGCAACAACAAAGTAACTTTCTTTCAATAATAGATGAGACAATTACTGGCCAAAAAGTTATAAAGTCATTTTTATCTCAGTCTTTCTTCTCAAAAAAATTTGATGAAATAAATAATCTACTTTATAAATTTTCCAATAAAGTAATTAACAGAAAAAATTTAGCTGGTCCTTTTAGTGAATTTATGGGAATTTTAATAATAGGTGTCCTTCTTTGGTTTGGAGGAAGAATGGTGCTGGTAGGCGAATCAATTTCTGGGACAACATTTATAGTTTTTATGGGACTTGCATACAATATACTAACTCCAGCTAAAAATCTAAGTAAGTCTTTTTATAGTATTAAAAAAGGCAATGCTGCTGCAGAGAGAGTGTTTGAAATTATTGATTATGTAAAAGATACTCATGATGGCAGGAATATAGAAATTGAGGAGTTTAAAAATAAAATCAGCTTTAGAGATTTAAAATTTTGTTATGGTGAATCAAAGATTTTAGATGGTATAACATTCACAATAAATAAAGGTGAGAGTGTAGCATTAGTTGGATCATCAGGAAGTGGGAAAACTACTATAGCTAACCTTCTTAATGGTTTTTTTAGTGCTGATTCTGGAAGCTTATTAATTGATGGAGTTAATATTTCTGATATCAAAAGAGAGTCACTTTACAAAAACATATCTATCGTGACACAAGAATCTATTCTTTTTAACGATAATATATCTAATAATATCAAAATTGGAAATTTAGATGCTGAAAAAGAAGATATTATAAGTGCCGCAAAAGAAGCTAACGCTCATGAATTTATAGAAAAACAAATTAATGGTTATAAAACGGTAATTGGTGACTATGGTAACAAATTGTCAGGTGGGCAAAAACAAAGGCTGACTATAGCAAGAGCAATATTAAAGAGCCCCTCAATTTTAATACTAGATGAGGCTACTTCATCATTAGATAGTAAATCAGAGAAAAAAATTCAAGATGCTATCAATAAGCTTATGCAAGGTAAAACTTCACTAATTATTGCTCATAAGTTTTCAACAATTAAAAAGTGTGATAAAATTATTCTTATTGACAAAGGTAGAATAGTAGCTCAAGGAACCCATGAAGAACTTATTAACTCTAATTCTTTATATAAAAATATGAACGAACTGCAAATCTAAGCCTAAATCTTTTAAATTTATAGCTTAATATTTCATAATGATATTATTTTTTGGAGATCCTAAATTAAAAGTTTATGCAGTTAAGATTATAGAAGAATTATCATTTGAAGATATTAAAAAACTATCCTGGGTTCTTAACTCAGTATATTTAGAATCAACAGAAATTTCAGAAAAATTTATTGGACCCAAGTCTTCAATGGTTTCTCCATGGAGTACTAATGCTGTTGAGATTACTAAAAATATGGGAATTAAAAATATTAATCGTATTGAGGAGTTCAACTACCACAAAAAATATGAAAAATTTGATAAAATGGTCCATGAAGAGTATCCAAATCTTGATCAACAGATTTTTGACAATAATACTAGTCCTGATAATATATATTTTATTGATAGTATATCAAAGTATAATGATGAGCAAGGATTAGCTTTAGATGATTTTGAAATTTCATACTTGGAAAATTTATCAAAAAAAATTGGAAGAAAATTATCAGATTCAGAAGTCTATGGATTTTCTCAAGTAAATTCTGAACACTGTAGACATAAAATATTTAATGGAAAATTTATTATTGATGGTGTTGAAAAAAATAAGAGTCTATTTGATTTGATTAAATTAACTTCAAAAAAAAATAAGAATTTTATTGTTTCAGCTTATTCTGATAATGTTGCGTTTATAAATGGTCCAATTATTAAACAATTTCAGCCCAGAAAAGCGGATGAAGCTAGTTATTATATTACTAAACAAATTGAAAGTATAATTTCCTTAAAAGCTGAGACTCATAATTTTCCAACAACTGTTGAGCCATATAACGGCGCAGCTACTGGTTCTGGTGGTGAAATAAGAGACAGAGCAGCAGGAGGTACTGGTTCACTTCCATTAGTTGGATCCGCAGTATATATGACTCCATATTCAAGATTGAATGGTAAAAAGATTTGGGAAAAAAAAATAAAAGAAAGAAACTGGAAATATCAAACACCTGTAGATATCTTAATAAAGGCGTCTAACGGTGCCTCTGATTTTGGTAATTGCTTTGGTCAACCTCTGATAGTTGGGTCATTATTTACATTTGAACATAAAGAAGGAGATGAGATACATTCATATGATAAGGTTATTATGCTTGCTGGTGGTGTTGGATATGGAGAGCTTAATCAATCCATGAAAGGGAAACCCAACAAAGGTGATATCATAGTTCTTCTTGGAGGCGATAACTACAGAATTGGTATGGGTGGAGCGTCAGTCTCATCAACTGATATTGGTAGTTATGATAATACAATTGAACTAAACGCTGTACAAAGATCAAATCCTGAAATGCAGAAAAGAGTTACTAATACTATAAGGTCTTTGTTTGAGATGGATGAAAACCCAATTGTATCTATTCATGACCATGGAGCAGGAGGTCATTTGAATTGTTTTTCTGAATTAGTTGAAGATGTTGGTGGTGAAATATATTTAGATTCACTGCCAATTGGCGATCCTTCTCTGTCATATAAAGAATTAATAGGGAATGAATCTCAAGAAAGAATTGGACTTATTATTAGAGAAAAGGACTATGGAATTGTTAAGAATATTGCACAAAGAGAAAGAGCCCCGATCTATAAAGTTGGAAAAGTTACAGCAGACAATAAATTCCGAGTATTTGATAGAAATAATAACGTTGAAATAATCAATCTTGAAATTGACAATTTATTTGGAAATGCTCCAAAAAAAATTATTACTGATATTACAAAACATACACAATTTTCTGAATTAAAATATGATTCTGAAAAAATTTATGATTATGTTAAAAGTGTAGCATCGCTTGAATCAGTTGCTTGTAAAGACTGGCTTACTAATAAAGTTGATCGATGTGTAACTGGAAGAGTTGCTCAGCAACAGACTGTTGGCGAGATTCAGCTACCTCTATCTAATTGTGGTGTAGTATCTTTAGATTATCATAACTACAATGGAATAGCTACCTCAATTGGTCACTCACCTATACCTGGCCTAATAAATCCATTAATTGGAAGTATTAACTCTGTTGGGGAATCCTTAACTAATATAATTTGGGCACCTCTAGAGAATGGTATTAAATCTGTATCATTATCAGCTAATTGGATGTGGCCATGTGGAAATGAAGGCGAAGACTCTAGGTTATATAAAGCAGTAAATGCTTGTTCAAAATTTACAATTGATCTTGGCATTAATATTCCAACTGGTAAAGACTCTCTTTCAATGGTTCAAAAATATGATAATATAAAAATTAAATCCCCAGGAACTGTTATTATTTCTGCCTCAGGTCATTGTCAAGATATTAGAAAAGTTGTTAAACCTGTACTAAATAAAGTAACTGGAGATATATATTACATAGATTTATCCTTTGATGAATATAGACTTGGAGGGTCATCTTTTGCTCAAACACAAAATAAAATTGGAAATGATGCTCCAACAATAAGGAGTTCAGTAAAATTTAGAGATGCTTTTAATTTAGTTCAAGATTTGATAAAATCCAATAAAATAAAATCTGGCCATGATATATCCTCGGGAGGCATGATAACAACTTTGCTTGAAATGTGTTTTTCATCTGTTAATACTGGAATGGATATCGATTTGACTGAACTTGGCTGCAATGATAGCGTGAAATTATTCTTTTCTGAAAATCATGGAATTATTATTCAGTCAGAATCAAACCTGGAAAAGAATTTTTCTAATATTGGTGTTGATTGTCATAAAATTGGAAAAATAAATAATATTGGCTTGTTAAATATTAAAAATTTTGAAAATTACTTTTCGTTTAATATTTCTGAATATCGGGACATATGGTACAATACTTCAAAAGATTTTGACATGATTCAGACAAAAAACAACAAAGGGGTTGAAAGATTCAATAATTATAAAAATCAACCACTTAATTTTATATTTCCTGATTATTTCAATGGAAATGTTGATACAAATTTTGATAAAAATAAGATCAATGCAGCTGTAATAAGGGAGAAAGGAAGTAACTCAGAAAGAGAAATGGCATATATGATCTCTCTTGCTGGATTTAATGTAAAAGATATTCATATGACAGATATTATATCTGGAAAAGAAGATCTCAGAGACATTCAGTTACTTGTTGCAGTTGGTGGATTTTCAAATTCAGATGTTCTAGGATCAGCAAAAGGATGGGCAGGATCATTTATTCATAACCCTAAGGCAAAAAATGCAATTACAGGTTTTTTTGAAAGAAATGACACAATCTCATTAGGAGTATGTAATGGGTGCCAGTTATTTATTGAGCTTGGTTTAATTAATAAAGATCATTCTCTTAAACCAAAAATGAAACATAATGATTCAAACAAATTTGAGTGTATTTTTTCATCAGTAGATATAGTTCCTTCTCCTTCAATTATGTTGAGGGGACTTGAGGGATGTAGACTAGGTGTCTGGTCAGCTCATGGAGAAGGTAAATTTGATTTACCTTATTCAGAAAGTGAATATTCAATAGCAGCTAAATATTCATATGAATCTTATCCTGCTAATCCAAATGGTTCAAAATTTAATACTGCTATGCTAGTATCCGATGATGGAAGACATTTAGTCATGATGCCTCACGTTGAAAGATCACTTCACCCTCACAATTGGGCATTTTATCCTGAAGATAGAAATGATAAATATTCACCATGGATAAAAGTTTTCAATAATAGTTATAATTGGTTAATAAATAAAAAAAAATAACCTAATTTACATTAATTGAAAATAGTTTATAAATTTATATAAAATATTGACAATTAATATTTTATATAAATTTTGACACTTTGAGTGATGTAAATTTTCTGACTTATTAAAAAGTCTAAATATTAAAAAAACGAAATTTAATTTTAATTAAAAAAATATGTCTATAAAAAATAAGATAAAGCTAAATGGAGGGGAATTTCTCTTGAGAGAATCTCTATCAAATGAAATTTTTACACCTGAAGATTTTTCCCAGGAACAATTGATGATGAAAGAAACCATAATTGATTTTATGAACAGAGAAATATGGCCTGATAAAATGAAATATGAAGAAAAAAATTACGAATTAACTGTTAAGGCAATGAAAAAAATTGGTGAATTAGGAATTTTTGGAGTTTCTCTTGAAGAAAAATATGGTGGAATGGGGATGGATTTTATTTCAACTATGCTTGCTGTTGATTATGTTTCTGGAATATCTGGATCGGTTTCTACTGCTTATGGAGCACATACAGGTATTGCTATATTACCAATCTATTTATATGGAAATGAGGAGCAGAAGCTCAAATATTTGCCAAAATTAGCTTCAGGCGAATGGTTTGGTTCTTATTGTTTAACCGAGCCAACAGCTGGTTCTGACGCAAATTCAGGTAAAACAAAGGCTGTATTAAGTAATGATGGTTCACATTATAAAATATCTGGCCAAAAAATGTGGATTTCCAATGCTGGATTTGCAGACTTGTTTATTGTATTTGCAAGAATTGAAGATGATAAAAATATTACAGGATTTATTGTCCCAAATGATTCTGAAAATGGTATTAGATTAGGTGAGGAAGAAAAGAAGCTTGGGATACACTCATCATCCACTAGACAAGTATTCTTTTCAGATACTGTAGTTCCTATTGAAAATCTGTTAGGGGAAAGAAATGGTGGCTTCAAAATAGCCATGAATGCACTAAATGTTGGGAGAATAAAACTTGGAGCAGGAAATTTAGATGCACAAAGAAGATCAATTAGTTTATCAGTTGACTATGCTAATAATAGAGTTCAATTTAAACAGCCTATATCCAACTTTGGTGCAATTAAAGAAAAATTGGCATCTATGGCCACATCATGTTATGCCGGAGAGTCTGCATGCTACAGAGCTGCAAGTGATATTCAATCTAAGATACATGAATATGAATCAAGTGGTTTAACTAAACAAGAATCTGAATTAAAAGGCGTCGAAGAGTTTGCACTTGAGTGCTCTATTCTAAAAGTTGCTATATCAGAAGACATGCAGATATGTGCTGATGAAGGTGTCCAAATATTTGGTGGAATGGGATTTTCTGCTGAAGTCCCAATTGAAAGTGCCTGGAGGGATGCAAGAATAGGTAGAATATACGAGGGAACCAATGAAATAAACAGGATGCTTATAATAGGCATGTTGCTAAAGAAAGCTATGAAAGGATCCCTAGATATTATGACTCCCTACCAAGATGTAGTTAGTAATAAGAAATTAGAAATTGAAGAAAAATCTGAATTTTTTCAAGATGAGATTAATTTAGTTGAAAATTTTAAGAGAATATTTATATTACTTCTAGGAAAAGCTTTTGAAAAGTTTGGATCCGAAATAGATAAGAATCAACAAGTGCTTTTAAGCCTTTCTGATTTAGCTATAGAGTCCTACTTATCTGAATCATCACTCAAAAGAACAATCAAAAATATAAATAGAACTTCTTCTGCTAATCAGTCTGATCAGGTTAATATGACAAGATTATACATATATGATGCACGCCAAGTGGTATTAAATAAGTCCAATGATGTTATTAACAGTATCATTGAAACAAAAAGTCAAGACAATCTTTACAATTCAATTGTAAGCAAACTCAAGTATTTCAAAAATCCTAATGTATTTGAATTAAAGACGAAAATTGCCGATAAAATTATTTCAGAAAACAAATATTGTTTTTAAATATTCTAAAATCCAACTGCGTTTCCATCTTTACGTGACTCAGAGGCTCCATAATAAACTTTATTTATATAATCAATCATAATCGCTTGGTAACCTCCAAAAGATCCTAAATCATAGACAATTTTATGACCTTTTTTAATTAATTCACGAATTTGTTTATAATCAAATCCCGTCTCTAAAGCTAATTCACCTCCATTAATCATTTCTCCACCAGTTGGTTGTTGCTCGGATTGATGCCTTATTCTGGGTGCATCACCAGCTTCCTGTAGATTCATATCAAAGTCTATAATATTTATCACTATTTGTGCATGACCTTGCGGTTGCATAGCACCACCCATTAAACCAAAACTTATAAACGGGTTTCCATTTTTAGTAATGAATGCAGGTATAATTGTATGAAAAGGTCTTTTTTTAGGAGCATATACATTAAAATGATTTTGATCTAGTGAGAAAAGCTCTCCCCTATCTTGAAGCATGAATCCAAGACCAGTAGGAACCATACCTGAACCCATTCCCCTATAATTACTTTGAATAAGAGAAACCATATTACCTTCACTATCAGCTGTAGTTAGATATATAGTATCTCCATTCTCAATATCTCCAGGAAGAACTGATTCTGCTGCATTCTCAGAACTTATTTCCTTTCTTCTTATATCTGCATATTCTTTAGAGATTAAATATTGAACTGGGATTTTATTAAAATCCATATCTGCATAATATTTTGCTCTGTCAGCAAATGCAATTTTTTTTGCTTCAACAAAGTGATGTATATAGTCTGCAGAACCAAAACCCATAGATCTTATGTCATATTCCTCTAATAAATTTAATATTTGAAGAGCAGCAATACCTTGTCCATTTGGTGGTAGCTCCCAAATATCATATCCTCGATAATTAGTTGAAACTGGATTAATCCATTCAGATTTATGATTTTTTAGATCATCATAAGAGAGGAATCCCCCTTGTTCCTTCATGAAATTTGCTATGGTATTTGCGATTTTTCCTTCATAAAAACCTTTTTTTCCATTTTTTGCAATTAATTTTAGTGTATTTGCAAGATCAGGATTTTTAAAAATTTGACCTTTTTGAGGATGAGAATCATTTATATAATATGTTTCTTTAAAATTTGGATATTCTTGGAAATTATTTGAAGCAACTTTCATATAATATGATACTAACTCAGAGACAGGAAAACCATCTTCAGCATATTTAATAGTTGGTCTTAGGATTTGTGACATTTCAATTTTTCCAAATTTTTCATGAAGCTCAAACCACCCATCAACACAACCTGGAACACTAACTGGGAGCGGACCATATGCTGGTATACTTTCAAAATTATTTTCTTTAAAATATTCAAGAGTAAGAGATTCAGGTGATCTTCCACTTGCATTTAAACCATAAAGCTTTTTCTCTTTTTCTATCCAAACTATAGCAAATAAATCACCTCCTATGCCGTTACCTGTAGGCTCCATTAAACCTAAAGCAGCATTTGCTGCAATGGCAGCATCTATAGCATTACCTCCATTTCGTAGAATATCTAATCCAATTTGGCTTGCAAGAGGGTGACTTGTAGCGACCATACCATTCTGAGAAATAACCTCAGACCTAGTAGAGAATATTTCACCTGTAATCCTATCTTGACTAAATAATTTAAAAGAGGAAAATATAACTAATACAAAAAATAATTTTTTCATAACAAATCTTATATTTATACAATTTAAATAAATCCTTTGTCTTTCATCCAGTCATCATTATAGATTTTTCCTATATATCTACTACCTGAATCATGCAGCAAAGCAACAACAACTTCATTTTTTTTAAAATTTTCTTTCAACTGTAATAAACCAGCTATCGCAGCCCCACAAGAATTACCGGCAAAAATTCCTTCCTCTCTAGCTAATTTTCTTGTATAAATTGCCGCATCTTTATCAGTTACTTTCTCAAAATGATCGATTACACTAAAGTCAACATTATTTGGAAGAATATCTTCACCAATACCCTCCGTTGAGTATGGATAAATTTCATTTTTATCAAAAACTCCTGTTTCATGATATTTTTTGAAAACGGATCCATAAGTATCAATTCCCCAAATTTTCACACTAGGTTTTTTTTCTTTTAAGAATTTTCCAACACCAGATATGGTTCCACCAGTTCCAACACCGACAACAAAGTGGTCAATTCTACCATTTGTTTGATCCCAAATTTCTGGACCAGTTGATTCATAATGTGCTGTCGTATTTGAGGGGTTATCATATTGATTAACGTACCATGAATTTTTAGTCTCCTCGGAAATCCTTTTAGAAACTGAATAGTATGATCTTGGATCATTTGCCTCTACATTAGTTGGACAAACAACAACTTCTGCACCCATAGCTCTAAGCACATCAAATTTTTCTTTTGATTGCTTATCATTTGAAACACATATTAATCTATAACCTTTTACAATTGCAGCAAGGGCAAGCCCCATTCCTGTATTTCCTGATGTTCCCTCAACAATTGTACCTCCTGGATTCAATTTTCCTTCTTTTTCAGCATCTTCAATCATTTTTAATGCCATTCTATCTTTTACTGAATTACCGGGATTAAAGCTTTCAACTTTAACAAACACATCTGAATTAATTGATTCAGTAATTAGATTTAATTTAATTAGCGGAGTATTACCTATGGTTTCTAGAATATTTTTGAAATATTTCACTGAGAATTTATATTTAATATGGGTGAGAACTTTATTACTGAAACAAAAGTAAATGATAAAACAATTGTAGTTATTAAAATAAATATAAAGTTTAATAAAACTATATATGCAGGATCAATAAAGAAAGGAATTGAATCAATGTAATAATCATTTGGATTTAACTTAATTATTTTAAGTTCATTTTGAATTATTGCTATAATTATGAAGGTTATATTAGCTGGTATTATACCTTTTAAAATAATGTTAACTCCCTGATAAATAAAAATTTTATTTATAGAGGCCTCATTAGCTCCAAGTGAAGTCATTATTCCAATCATTTTAGCTTTCTCAAATATCAATGTAAAAATTGATATAATTACACTTATAATAGCAACTATGACCATTAGAAAGGTTATTACAAATATGTTAAAATCAAAAATTGAAATCCAACTAAATATATTTTCATATTTAGATTTTATTGATATAACTGATAGGTTATTAAGTTCTATTGAATCAAATTCTGAGATTGAACTCTCAATATCTATAATTTTAGAATTATTTCTTGATGAAATTTCAATTATTGAATAATCATTTGATTTCCAATTAAAAATATTTTGAAGAGACTTAGCATTTCCAATAATATAATTATTATCAAAGTCTGGAAAATCAGTATTAAAGATATGTTTGATAGAATATGATCTTACATTAGGTATTGTTTGACTATTGTTAACCTGAAAATAAAGAGTTATATAATCTCCTTCATTAATACCTAATTTATCTGATGTAAGTTTTGAAATCATAATTTCATTATTAGATAACTTATTTGATATACTTGAGTTATTAATAAATTTATTTAGTTTTTGAATATTGTAATCATCACTCACTCCCTTAAATATCATTGATTCAAAGGAATTACTATTAGAAATTAATGTAGGCTTTTCAATTATATATTCAATATTTAAATCTGGAAAGAGTCCCCTAATTTGAAGATCAACTTTATCAAGATTATTTATTTTCTCTGATGCAATACCTCTAAGATTATTTTCATAAGTAGACACAAGTAGGTCAGGGTTTAAACTATACAGCTTATCTTTTATTGAAATTTGAAGACCTTTTCCAATTGATATTGTACATAAAGAAATAAGTACTCCTAAGAAAACAGAAATTATTGCAATTTTTATAATCCGAGATGATATGTTACTTTTATCATTATTAGAGTTTAACTTTTTATATATGAAAAAAGGCAAGTTCAAATTAAATATTTTAACCAAAAATACACTTTTATTTATTCTGGCTTCTCAAATGATTACATCATTGCAGTCTCAAGAAATTATTCCTGGATCAGAGAGACTAAATATGTATATCAATAAATTAATTAATAAAAAAGTAGCAGTAATTGCTAATAACACTAGCATAGTAAGAAATGGCGAACTCTCAGTCCACCTAATCGACACTCTTTTAAATAGGGATATTGAAATAGAAAAAATATTTAGTCCAGAACATGGTTTTTTAGGGGATAAAGATGATGGAGAAAAGATTGAAGATGGTTTATATAAATCCATTGAAGTAATTTCTTTATATGGAAAGAAAAGAAAAATTAGTGATGACGATATAGAAGAAATCGATATAATAATTTTTGATATTCAAGATGTTGGTGTTAGATTCTACACATATCTGTCGACTCTTCATTATGCAATGGAAGCTGCATCTAGAAGAAACAAAAAAATAATAATCTTAGATAGACCTAACCCAAATTCGTTCTATATTGATGGGCCTGTTTTAGAAACTGAAAACTCAAGTTTTATTGGACTACATCCTGTACCTATAGTTTACGGAATGACAATAGGTGAATACGGAAAAATGATAAATGGTGAAGGATGGTTAGAAAAAAAAAATAAGGCTGATCTAGAGGTAGTTAAAATAAAAAATTATACTCACAACATGAGATATCAGCCACCAATAAGACCGTCACCAAACCTACCTACTCTTAAGTCAATATATCTTTATCCAAGTTTAGCTTTTCTTGAAAAGACTGAAGTAAGTGTTGGTAGAGGGACTAAAGTTCAATTTCAAATTTATGGACATCCTGACTTTAATAGTGATTTTAGCTTTACTCCAATGCCAAACTTTGGAAGCCAACATCCTAAATTAAAAGGAATATTATCTTTTGGTGAAGATCTTAGAAATTACGAAACCAAAAAAAAGATTGAACTCAAATGGTTAATAAAATCTTATGATCAGATTATTGATAAAAACAATTTTTTTAGAAGTGATTTCAATAAATTATCTGGCACTTCTAATTTAAAGATACAAATAATCAATGGTCTCACTGAATCTGAAATTAGAAAGTCCTGGAATGATGGTCTTGAAAAGTTTAAAAAAATTAGAAAGAAATATTTATTATATTGAATTAAATATGACAAAATTATCTCCATTCCATTTGGCTATACCTGTAAAAAATTTGTATGAATCCAAAGAATTTTATGAAAATATTCTTGGATGTGAACGTGGTAGAGAATCTAATGAGTGGGCAGATTATGATTTTTTTGGACATCAACTAGTTATTCATGTTGATCCAAATCATGAGGGAAAAGCCCACCATAATGAAGTTGATGGAAAATCTGTTCCAATTCCTCATTTTGGGGTTGTAATTCCATGGGATGAGTTTGACAAATTTGCGGAAATGTTAACTTTAAATAATATCCACTTTATAATAGAACCATACATTAGGTTTGAGGGGCTTCCTGGTGAACAAAAGACAATGTTTTTTTATGATAATTCAGGAAATGCTCTTGAATTTAAATCATTCAAGGATATTAATATGTTATTTTCAACAAAAATATAGTGATGATTAAATTTGGATCAATAATTTTTGATAAATTCTTTTCAGAAAAAAATAGAGCGATTATTGAAAATATCACAATTTGGTCTGCTACTATTGGGTTTTTGATTCATTTATCTCTAGTACTAGCAAATAATTACTCAATAATTGATATTGGTAATGAAAGTTTGTTACTTACTAATCCTATTTCTGCAATTTATACCCCATTTTCAATAATTTTATATTATGAAATCTTCTTATTAATATTTTTCTTACCTAGGTCTTTTACAACATCTATTCTAAAACAATTCGAGATTATATCACTAATTATTATAAGACGAATTTTTTATGATATTCCTAAACTAGATTTAGAAATGAACAATTGGTTTCAAAGTGCTGACAACCTTCAGATTACCTATGATTTGATTTGCATACTTATATTATTCTTCTTGATTTACCTTTTTAATTATGTAAAAACAAATATTCAATATAAAAAAGATGAAAAAAATATTGACAAATTTATAGATTCAAAAAAAATAATCAGTTTAATTCTTATTCCTGTTATGATTGGAATTTTTATCGTTGGAATTTTTAATTGGTACACTATTGGTGTTGAAACTAATTTTGCAAGTTCATTTTATTATGTAAATGAAGTATTCTACAATTCTTTCTTCTCAATCCTAATTATTGCAGATGTATTCATATTGCTATTATCATTTTTATACACTGAAAGATATAGTCAGATTATGAGAAATACAGGTTTTATAATATGTACAATACTTATAAGATTATCCTTCTCTTCAACTGGTTTAACAAATCTTTTATTAATAATATCTAGTGTGCTTTTTGGACTGTTAATCCTGAAGATTTATAGTCTAATGAGTAAGATTGAATAATCAATCAGCTATTTCACAAGCCTTGAGTGTGTTTTTTAAAAGCATTGAAATTGTCATTGGTCCAACACCACCAGGGACAGGTGTTATAAAGCCAACCTTTGATGATACGCTCTTTAGGTCGACATCACCAACTATTTTGTATCCTTTTGATGAAGAAAGGTCTTTTACTCTTGTAATACCTACATCTATAATAGATGAACCTTCTTTTATCATATCTCCCTTAATAAATTCAGGTATACCTATAGCAGAGATTATGATATCAGATTCAAGACATAATTTTTTGAGATCTACCGATCTACTGTGAGCTAGAGTAACTGTCGAATTTCCAAAAGTTTTATTTTGACTAAGAAGAATACTAATAGGTCTTCCTACAATTTGACTTCTTCCAATAACCAAACATTTTTTACCTTCGGTTTGTATTTCAGTTCTTTCAATTAGCTCAATTATACCAGCAGGCGTTGCAGGTAGAAATGTATCAACTCCAAGAGTCATTTTACCATAATTATTTGGGTGAAAGCCATCTACGTCTTTACATGGATCTACCTCATATAAAATCTTATCTTGATCTATATGCCTGGGCAATGGTAACTGAACAATAAAGCCATCAATATCTTTATCTTCATTAACCTTTTTTATTTGAGATATAAGTCCTATTTCACTTATTGAGTCATCATATTTGAATAATGATGATTTAAAACCAACTTTTTCACATGCTTTAATCTTACTATTTACGTAGGTTTTACTAGCACCATCTTCACCAACAAGGATTGCTGCTAAATGAGGAACTTTTAAATTTATCTTTATTCTATTTTGAACGGAGGATTTTATTTCGTCCAAAAGTTGTTCAGAGATCTTTTTCCCATCAATTAATTTCATAGAATAATTTTTTCAAATATACATATTGCATAGTGAAAACTATTTCATACTACTATACATTTTTTCTATTACAATAACATGTGGAAAAGTTATAGCAGCTAAAAAAATAAAAATAATTGGCAAAATATTGTAAGATTTTAAGTCAATAAACCAATAAAATCCAACTAAAAACAATATAGCTAAAGAAAAATAAGGTAATGCAGTGATTATATATTTTTTAATGTTTTTGAGATTATCATTCCCATAAATATATTTGACTTGATCTTTAATTGAGAGAATACTATGAAAAAAAATAAAATAAATAGAAAAACCATAAATCAAACTAGAGTTTAAAGTTAGTAAATACAATAGAATGAAAAATAAAATCTCTCCTAAGAGATAGGCTCTATTCATTATAAACAACACAAGTATGTATACAGAAATTAAAATAATTAACAAAGTTTTTAAAATAGAGTAATCAAGAGGTAATGTATTAAAACTTGCTAAAACATCATTTACAATTTTAATATTATTCATAAAAATTATAACAAAGAAAATTAAACCATGTAAAATAATGGGATATATTTTTTTTTCTTTAACAGAGTCAGAAACTGAGATATTTGACTCCCAATGTTGCTCGCCAAAATGATATATAGAAATTAAAATAAATGAAAATAGAGCAATGGAAGGAAAAAGATTGAAAAAAACAAAACCAAGAAAAACTAAGCTCAAATAATACAAAAAGTAAGAAAATTGACTTTTTTGGCTGTCTTGTCTAGTATATTTTTTAATTATTAACAAATCATTTGCACCATGTAATACTCCAATAGAAAGAATTAATAAAAAACCCAATAAATCTTGATAAACAACTGGTAATAAATAACTTAATCCAATTGAAATTATAAAAATTGTTATTCTTGATATGATAATTTTAGGCATATTTCGTTGAAATATTCGCAAAAAAGATATGATTTTTTTTGAAATAATCTTTTTTAACTCCATTATTTTATTTAATTTACTTTTTATAAACAATAATTAATTTAATTATGGAAAATTTATTAAGTATTTTACCAGTTTTAGCTACTGATTTAAGCTTAGTTGATTTCACTTTTTGGATTG
>MDTB01026711.1_pt1 | contig 15529 bp, 17 predicted proteins | sample 811161 | NCBI WGS metagenome assembly MDTB01 (sample SAMN05326650, study PRJNA326480) | marine metagenome | isolation source: seawater | place: Mediterranean Sea | collected 2009 | reverse complement strand
GACTTTTAATAAAGTTTTTTTTAAATATTACCAATAAGGGATATTTAAATGGTCTTGCAAACGAGTTTGGAGAATCTACCAATTCTGTTAGAAAAGAGTTAAATAATTTGTCTTCCGCTGGTTATTTAGAAAAGTATAATCATAACAACAAGGTGGTTTACAAGGCCAATACTACACACCCTTTATTTAAGGTTATTCAAAGAATAGTTAAAAAACATTTGGGTATTGAGGAAATTTTAGAAACGGTTTTAAAAAGAATTGGAGAAGTGAAAAAAATTATGATTCTTGGAGATTATGCTGAAGGAATTGATAGTGGACATATAGAAATTTTAATTGTTGGAGATTATATAAGTGAAGATTATCTAAAAGAAATTACTCCAAAAATTGAAAAAAAAATAAATAGAAAAGTCAGTTTTTTTGTTTCAAATTCAACTTTAAAGCAAAAGACTTTGACTATTTTTGAAGCATAAAATATAGATCTGAATTATTTGAAAAATAATTGTGACTTTTGTGGCGAAGCCATGAATTTAAATAAATATTAAAATGAGTAAAACAAAAGTAGGTGTTCTTGGAAACGGTTTTGTTGGAGAAGCGATTTCTTTTGCTTTTTCCTCAGTAGCTGATATGTATGTATTTGATACTGATCCATCAAGATGTTTAAATGATGTAGAGTCTGTACATCATTGTGATTTTGTGTTTGTATGCTTACCCACTCCAATGTATGAGGATGGATCACAAGATATATCGTATGTTGAAGGCGCTTTTGAAAAGGCTTCAGACAAACCTATTTATATATTAAAATCAACTGTTTTACCAGGCACTACAGAAAGGCTCTCAAAAAAATATCCAAATTTTAAAATTATTTTTTCACCCGAGTTTTTAACAGAAAGAACGGCAAAGCTTGATATGTTGACTCAATCTAGAATTATTTTAGGTGGAGAGTTATCGCTTACTGAAAAAGCAAAAACCTTATTTAATGAGAGATTTAAAATTAAAAATATAATCCAAACGGATTCAAAAACAGCTGAGCTCATAAAATATATGAACAATACTTTTTTTGCGACAAAAGTCAGTATCATGAATGAGTTCAAACTACTTTGTGATAAAATTGGAGCTAACTGGGAAGATGCTCTTATGGGTTTTGTTTCAGATGGAAGAATCGGTGACAGTCATTTAAATGTTCCTGGGCATGATGGAAAACTTGGCTATGGAGGAACTTGTTTTCCCAAAGATGTCAATGCACTTTTGTGTTTTTCAAAAAAATATGATATTGAATTAAGTTCAATTGCAGGTGGATGGGCTACAAACTTACTGTTGAGGCCGGAGAAAGATTGGGAGAAAAAAGAAGGTAGGTCTGTGAGTTACAAAAAACAAAATTAATATTTCAAAAAATATATAGTAAATATAAATTATGAAAGTTGGTGTAACCTTTTCTACTTTTGATCTTTTTCATGCTGGGCATGTGAAGATGATTGAAGAAGCTAAAAGACAGTGTGATTATTTGATTGTTGGACTACAGCTTGATCCAAGTTTAGACCGCCCAGAAAAAAACACTCCCTCACAAACTATTATAGAGAGGTATATTCAATTAAAAGGCTCTAAGCATATCGATGAGATTGTACCTTATGTATCCGAGCAGGATCTTGAAGATATCTTACACTCTTTTAAAATTGATGTGCGCATTATTGGTGATGAATATAGAGATAAAAACTTTACAGGAAAAGATTATTGCGATCTGAAAGGGATTGAAATTTATTATAATTCAAGAGATCATCGTTTTTCATCTTCATCACTTAGAAAACAAGTCAAAGACGCAGAATTAAAAAAAAATTATAAGATTAATTAAATGAAAATAAAAAATATAGGATGCATTGGTGCTGGTTATGTTGGGGGTCCTACAATGACTGTTATTGCCTCTCAGTGTCCAGATATAAAAGTTAATGTATCAGATGTAAATAAAGAACGAATCACACTGTGGAATCATGAAGACTTAAGTCGACTTCCAATTTATGAACCAGGACTTGCCGAATTAGTTGCTAAGCAACGTGGTAAAAACCTTTTCTTTACAACCGATGTAGAACAGGTCATTCAGGAAGCAGATATCATATTTATTTCTGTAAATACTCCTACCAAGACTTTCGGTAAAGGAAAGGGGCAAGCAGCAGATCTTAAATACATTGAGTTAGCCGCAAGAACAATTGCTAAGGTCTCTAAATCTGATAAAATTGTGGTGGAGAAATCTACATTACCTGTGCGTACTGCAGAAGCTATTCGTAATATACTTGATAATACTGGAAACGATGTGAAATTTGAAATTTTATCTAATCCTGAGTTTCTAGCTGAGGGTACAGCTATTAATGATCTGCTCAATCCCGATCGTGTGTTAATTGGTGGTGATAACACAGACTTCGGTGAGGTAGCTAAAAATGCCTTATCGTCAATTTATGAACGCTGGTTACCTAAAGAACGTATATTACAAACGAATATTTGGTCTTCCGAGCTTTCTAAATTAGTTGCAAATGCCTTTTTAGCTCAACGTGTTTCTTCGATTAATGCGATTTCTGCCCTTTGTGAAAAAACCGATGCGAATGTAGATGAAGTAGCTCGGGCGATTGGCCTTGATAGTCGTATTGGTTCTAAGTTCTTAAAATCGTCGGTAGGTTTTGGAGGGTCTTGCTTTCAAAAGGATATATTAAACTTAGTATATATCGCTCGGAGTTACGGACTAAATGAAGTAGCTGATTATTGGGAGCAGGTAATAATAATGAATGACCATCAAAAGCGTCGTTTTGCAGATGAAATCATATCTAATTTATACAATACTGTTTCAGGAAAAAAAATTGCCTTTTACGGATGGTCATTTAAAAAAGATACAAATGATACTCGTGAATCTCCAGCTATTTATGTAGCTGATGCACTGATCGAGGAGCTTGCAGAAATTACAGTTTATGATCCTAAAGTATCTAAAGAACAAATGTTGAATGATCTCAATTATTTAAATACCAGAAGTCCTGAAGATAATGAACGCCATTTAAAGGTGGTAAATGATCCATATGAGGCTTCCAAAAAGGCTCATGCAATTGCGATTCTTACTGAATGGGATGAATTCAAAGATTATGATTACTCACGTGTTTTTAATCTAATGCTAAAACCTGCTTTTATCTTTGATGGAAGACGTATACTTGATGATTTATCTCTAAAAGAAAAAGGATTTAAAGTTTTTAAAATAGGTAGTTTATGAAAAATATATTGGTAACTGGAGGTGCAGGATTTATTGGGACTAACTTAATTAAAGCCTTGCTTAAAAAAAATGAATATAACATAACATCCTTAGATTGTTACTTAACAGGAAAAAAGTCAAATCATCATTCAGGTGTTTGTTATGTGGAAGGCCACACATCTGACATAGCTAAGATATTTAAGAATGAGATTTTTGATATAATATTTCATTTCGGTGAATATTCTCGAATTGTTTATTCTTTTGAAGATATAAAATTGGTTTCAGACTTAATCCTTGTTGGAACCCCTCGTGTTTTTGAATTTGCAAGACAAATTAATGCAAAAGTTATTTATTCAGCATCATCATCAAAGTTTGGAAACAATGGAAAAGATGAAAATCTTTCACCATACTCTTGGATGAAGGCTAAAATGGTAGAGTTATTAAAAAATTATAATAAGTGGTATAGTTTAAAATATGAAATATGTTACTTTTTTAATGCATATGGGCCTTATCAGATTAGTGATGGAAATTATGCTACTGTTATAGCAATTTTTGAAAAGCAATTTTTAAATAATGAAAAATTAACCGTTGTTAAACCAGGAACACAGACTCGAGATTTCACACATGTTTCTGACATCGTTAATGGGGTAATTAAAACAATTGATTTAAATAAAAATAATGAGTGGTATTTTAGAGCGGGAAAAAACTATTCAATAATTGATGTAGCAAATCAATTTGGTGACTGGAAATTTATTGAGAAAAGAAAAGGTGAAAGATTAAAAGCAGAACAGTTTCATACAACTACAAATAATAAATTAGACTGGAAGCCAAAACATAAGTTAATTGATTGGATTAATGCGATTAAAGGTAAATAAACTAGTTGGTGATAGAATATTTCAAAATATTCTGCTCTTATCATCTTCTCAGGCTCTTAATATATTAATTCCTCTGGTAACTTACCCATACATAATATGGAGACTAGGTTTGGAAGCTTATGGATTAGTAGTTTTTATACAAACATTTGTGGCATACTTTTCTGTGTTTGTTTCTTATGGTCTAAAAGAATATTTTATAAGAGAGGTTAGTTGTTTTCGAAATGACTATTTAGAGCTTTCAAAAAAAGTTTCTCTTTTTATTTATACAAGATTTATCCTTGTAATATTAAGTTTAATTTTTATGATTCCATTTGTCTTTTTGACCGATATTCTTTGGAATAATATATTGCTAATAATATTTTGTACATATCTTATTTTTCATAATGGTTTTATACCCAACTGGTATTTTCAAGGAATAGAAAAATTAAAATTATACACTGCAATATTTACTGGAGGTAGAATTCTCTACTGTCTATTAATCTTAGTTTTTATCAATAATGAGTCTGACTATCTATTGGTTCCTTTAATGAATATGGTTGCAACACTTCTAACTATTGCTTTACTGTTTATTTACATTTTGAAAAAACACAATATAAAATGGATTAATCCAGGAATTAAAAAGGTGCTTTTCACTCTAAAATCCTTGCACCCTTATTTTCTTTCAAATATTTCTGTATACGCTTATTTAAGTTCTAATAAGTTTATAATTGGAACAACCTTAGGAATGATTGAAGTGGGTATTTATGACCTAGCAGATAAAATTGTTTCTTTTGCAAAGCAACCTAATAACATAATTGTACAGGCTATTTTTCCAAGAATTTCTTTAAATAAAAAAATGAAAGAGGTTCTCAAATTCTTTAAAATTTCATTAGTTGTTTCTATAATTATATTCCTAATTGTGTATTTTGTTTCTGAGCCCATTATAACATGGTTAAATTTTGATGTAGATAAAGAATTTATTAATGTTTTAAAAATATTATCAATTACTATACCTTTTACAACTGTGAGTGGTCTTATTATAAACAATATATTTATTGCGTTTAACAAAATAAATGCTTATTTCAAAACAGCATTCATAGGCTTGTTAATTTATTTAAGTAGTGCTTTTATTTTAATTCAGATGTCTAGTTATGATTTAAAAACTGCTGCATGGAATATTACTTTTGTTGAGATCATCGTAGTGATATTAGCTATTATTTTTCTTCAACAAAGTAAAGTTTATAAAAAAATATAATGAACAGATTGTCTATATACTTTCTTACATATAATAGAATACATGAAAATATTTTTAAAAGTTTAAATGTAATTAATTCGTTAACTGCTGAGCTAAAGTCATGTATTGATGTTTACCTTGTGAATGACAATTCTAATATGAAGGATTATGAAGCTGAACTTAATAAAATTTTAAAATCTAAAAAATATGGTTTTATTAACTATAAAAAAAACCCTACCAATTATGGAATTATAGGTAATTACCTTAGAATAGTTTCAGAATGTGATACCAAATATATCCAATATATATGTGACGATGATTATATTCAAGAAAACATAGAGGTTTTATTAAAAAAAATTTTATTTACAAAAAAAAAAGAAAATATTTCAAGTTATTTTTGGAAATATAATGAGCTAAGGGATAAACATATCATAAGAACTTCAAAGTTAATGAGCTTTAGAAGTGATTTTAAAACATCCCGTATGATTAAATTTCTTTTTAACCAATCTGATATGTATATGCATGGAATTCATAGTGTGAAATACTTAAAAAAGTTTAGGTTTTCAAAATTTTTGTTGGTGAAAGGACCAATTTCGTGGGGTTACTTAATGATTGTAAATCAATTGTATTATGGTAAAATTATAGTTTATGATAACGATCTTTGGTGTTATAATTCTAATTCAGAAAAGCATTACTTGAGAGATAGTTCCAAATCTAAAGTATATTTTTTTTATTTATATTTATTACGTGAAATTGAACTTCACATCAGGTTTTTATTTCAATCAAAAAATATTATTGTATTGATATTTCTTCCATTTATTTTAAGTAAAAAAATTTTTAAAAGAATACTATGAAAAAAGCAATAGTTTTAGGAGGCGGAGGCTTTATTGGCGGTCATTTGGCCAAATATTTAAAAGATTCAGGATATCATGTTCGAATATGTGACATAAAGAATCATGAATTTTTTAAGCACGAGGATATATGTCATGAATTTATACTTGGTGATTTAACTGATCCAAGTGTTTGTTCTTTAGTGGTTACTGAAAAAGCTGATGAAGTTTATCAATTAGCCGCCGATATGGGTGGTGCCGAATATATATTTTCTGGACTAAATGATGCAAATGTTATGTATAATTCAGCAATTATCAATTTAAATATTGCGTCTGAATGCATTAGAAAAAATGTAAAAAAAGTCTTTTACTCATCTTCAGCGTGCATGTATCCAGAACATAATCAGGTCGATCCTGATAATCCAAATTGTGAAGAAAGCTCAGCCTACCCTGCTAACCCTGATTCTGAATATGGATGGGAAAAACTTTTTAGTGAAAGAATTTTCTTAGCATTTAATAGAAATCATAATCTTGATGTCAGAATTGCAAGGTTTCACAACATTTATGGCCCAATGGGTACCTACAAAGGAGGGAAAGAAAAAGCACCTGCAGCAATGATTAGAAAAGCATGTCAGGCTATAGATAATACTGATATTGAAGTATGGGGTGATGGTCAACAAACTCGATCATTTTTATTTATAGATGCATGTATTGAGGCAGTCATTAAATTAATGAATTCAGATTTTAAGGGTCCAGTTAATATTGGTTCAGAAGAAATGGTTTCGATAAACAACTTAGCTAAAATTGCCATTGAGGTCTCAGGAAAAAGTTTGGGAATCAATAATTTGAAAGGTGAAGAGTTTTTTAATAAGTATAAGTTCCCGTGTCCTGTAGGCGTAAGAGGAAGAAATTCTGATAATAAGTTATTTAAAGAAAAAATTGGATGGGATGTAAAATATGATCTTAAAGAGGGTATTAAAATAACTTATCAGTGGATTAAAGATCAAGATTTGAGTTAATCTGAAATATTTTTTTTGAAGAATAAGCCTGTTTTTATAGTTGAATCAAATAATTCAATTGGTGGTGTAGAAACTATTATTGAGCTTCTTAAGCATGAATGTGAAATTATAATTTTCAGAAATAAGCTCGAATGCCTTAAAGCTATCCTGAGTGGTCTTAAAATTCATTCATTAAATGAGAGAACAGTAATACTAAATCAACCTTTTTCCTCATTTTTATTTTTGCTTTTTTATAATTCTAGAAACGTTTTTTATATTTTACATATTAATTTTTTTGAAGGGAAAAAATTAAGAAAATTTTTAGCATATTTTTTTTTCAAATTCTTGATATTTAAAAATACTAGACTAATTACATGGAGCAATTATATGTCAATTGAATTGAAAAAATATTTGCCTATTGTTTTTAATCCACCAGTATTTAAAAGTTATAAAACCGAAGAAATTAAGTTAACAAATTGGAATGATAGAAAAATTAATTTTTTATTTCTTGGACGATTAGAGTTTCAAAAAGGTGCAGATTTGCTTCTTGAAATTTCAGAAAAGTTAAACAAGAGGTTAGATGTAATTGGTAAAGGATCTATTGTTTACAAAGAATCAAGTAAATTAAAATATTTAGGTGAGAAAAAATTAGATGAAGTTTATGCTTATCTTTCAAATACTAAAGTTTTAATTATGCCATCAAGATTTGAGGGCCTTGGTTTGGTAATACTTGAAGCACTGAGATTTGGTTGTAATGTTGTTGCATTTGATTGTAAGTATGGTCCAAAAGATTTAAATAATTTTTTTAAAAAAAATATTTATTTATCTCGAGTTGGTGACACAGATGACTTTTCATCAAAAGCTTTAAAAGCCCTCAAGGAAAAACCAAAAAATATTGATAAAAATATATTTAACAATTATTCTGAAAAAAACTTTATTCAACAATTGAGAAGTGAAATTAATAACTATAATTCCGCATTATAATAGTCTTGATAAATTAGGAGATGCTTTATTCTCGATTCAGAATCAATCTATAAAACCAAACAAAATATTTATTTACGATGACTCTAGTACTAATGTATCAAAGAATGATTTAAATAATTTAGTAAAAAAATATAAACTAGAGCTTGAACTAATTTTTTTAGAAAAAAATATTGGACAAAGTAATATTAGAATAAAATCTCTAATTTCTGTTCTCAGAAAGTTTAATGGTGAAATGATGATTCACTATTTGGACGCTGACGATATGATTCATCAAAAGTTTTATGAATATTCATTCAGACTCTATTCAAAAAGTAACAAAGTTATTTCATATTCTTACAATTCTTTTTCTAATTCTAATGAAATCTCAATGAACAAGGATATTTCATTTAGTGATAAACTAACTAACTCATTCTTTTTGAAACAAGGTTCACCCTCAAGAAATATAATTTATTTTAATAATTCCAGTAGTTTTTCTATTCCTGAAAATTTAAATTATAGAGTAAGGTATGAGGATTGGGTTTTTATGTCTCTTTTCAAAAAAAATAATTTTGAATTTAAAAAATCTAAAATGAAATTATCTTTTTACAGACGAATTCTAAAATATAAAAGTTCTACATCAAACGTACTTGTTCCTCTTTCAGAAATAAATAAGATTTCTAATTTGATAGGAAATTTATGTCCTGAATTTCAAAAAAAAGCAAAATTATTATTGATTTTTCAAGAAATTAAAAAATTAAGGTTCACTTTTTATTCACTTTTAAACTCATTGTTTGAAAAAAATTACAATAGATAAAAACTCAATAATTGGCTTTATTGTATTAAACCCCTTTGTTTTTAGTGGTTTACTTCCCCTGAACACAGACATTAATATTTTTTATTTTTGTGCCCCACTACTTTTTTCGATTTTTTTTAAAAAATATTATATTTTATTCCTTTACTCCTTCTTATTACTTACTCCATTAAAGTATGGTTTTTATTTAATTAACATTGTATTTATTTCTTTTTTTAATATTAAAAAAATTACAATAGTCGAAAAATCTATTTTACTATGGACACTTCTTTTAATTTTTGAGATCTTTTTTCCAACATATTATGATTCATTGTTTTACAGAGACACCCTTGCTATGGTTGATAGAGGATTTAATTCTTTTGGACCAGAGCCAGCAACAACTGCATTCTTTGCTTTAGCTGTATTTTTACTTTATAAAGACAAATTAAAAATTAAGTACAAGATTCTTGTGAATATTATAATTTTTGCAACTTTTAATTTTCCAATAATATTGTCCTATCTTTTTATTTTGGCTTTTCCCAGAATTCAAAGATTTAGTTTAAAAAGAATAATCTATAGTTTATTCTTCACTTGTGCTTTTTTACTTATAGTATTTTTGAATAAAAATAGTTTGCCCGCTAGATTTAATTTGATATTGGATGCTTTACTTAATAAAGATATTTATTACTTTTTTTTAAACGATACTAGTATTCAAACCAGATTTAATCAAATTTACAGTATTATTCCAGGTCAAAATAATTTATCAGAAAATATTAATTCATCAGGGATTCCAGTATTGTTTAATTATTATGGTATGTTATCATGGTTTTTTATAATTTACATAATCTATAAAATGAAATTTACACTTAATAGAATAGTTGTATTTGCTTTATTTTTATTTACAGGAAGTTTTGCACATTTTATGCCGCTTAAATTTTTAATATCAAAATATGAAAAAAATATCGATCTTAATTCCTCATTATAACGATGTAAGGATAATCCATTGTTTGGATGAAATAAATAAAACATCATTTAGAGAAAATTTAAATCTTATAATACAAGATTCAATGAGTGACCCTAAAATTGTAAAAGAGATAAAATTAAGGTTAAAAAAAGAAGATAAACTGTTAATCAATAAAGATAAGGGTATTTTTGATGCATTAAATATTTTGCTGGATAATGTTGATACAGAATTTTTTACATGGATAGGATGTGACGATATTATTAATGAGAGTTATAATTACAACGAAATAATAAATTTATTTAACGACGGACATGATATTATCCAGTCTAATGTTATTTATTTCGAAAATGATATAAATAAAGAAACCAGAAAAATTAAATCCTACAATAATAGTTTTATTAAATACTCTTTCGGATTACCATTTTATCATTTTGGTAGTACCTTAAGAACAGATATTGTAGACAAGATTAATTTAAGATTTGATATTTCTAGAAAAACAGCAGCCGATTTTGAATTTTTTAGAAAACTATTTAAAAGCATAAAAAAAACATCAATTGCCTGTTTATCATCAACAATATATTTAGGTGATGGTGGAAATAGTAGTGCTGATCTAAAGTCAAGAATAAAAGGTTATACAGATATTTTTCAAAGTTTTAAAAATATCAGGATATTAATTTTTCCTATTTTTCTTTTGATTAGGACATATTTTAAATTAAAATCTGTTGTGAGATGATAACTATAATAGGTGGCTCAGGTTTCGTTGGTTCATTTCTTATTAATGAATTAAAAGATCGTGATGTTTTAAATTTAGATAAAAACTCGAGTCCTTTTTTCGATGATATCTCAGTAAAAGGTGATATACGTAACTTTAATGAAATTAAAATTAATAAGAATACAGAAACTGTTGTTTTATTAGCTGCTGAACATCGGGACGATGTTACACCAACATCTCTATATTATGATGTTAATGTCGAAGGAACAAGAAATGTTCTAAGAGCGATGGATAAAGTAGGAGTTAAGAATATTATTTTTACAAGTTCAGTCGCTATATATGGATTGAACAAGGTTAATCCTGATGAACATCATCAAGAGGATCCATTTAATCATTATGGAAAGAGTAAGTGGCTTGCAGAGTTAGCAATAAAAGAATGGTTTGATAATAATACCCACGGTAAATCTGTAACCATAATTCGACCAACTGTAATATTTGGTGAACGAAATAGAGGAAATGTTTATAATCTTCTAAAACAAATTTCCACTGGAAAATTTATTATGATTGGAAAAGGTTTAAATAAAAAATCTATGGCTTACGTTGGGAATGTTGTTGCTTTAATTAAAGATAGACTTGAGAAAAGAGAATCAGGTTATCATGTTTATAATTATGTTGATAAACCTGATTATAATATGAACGAGCTCGTTTCCGTTATTGAGAAAAAAATGAGATTAAATATTCCAAAAATTAAAATACCCTATTGGTTAGGAATTACTGCAGGATTTTTTTTCGATATTTTATCCAAACTTTTAGGCAGGAAACTTCCTGTCAGCTATGTTAGAGTTAAAAAATTTTGTGCAACTACTCAATTTGATGCTTCTAAAGTGCATAGCATATTTAAATCTCCTTATACACTAGAAAAAGCTTTAAAAAGAACTTTGGAGCACGAGTTTATCAATACAAAAGAAGATGATATATTGTTTTACTCTGAATAATTAGAAATTTATGAAAGGAATTATTTTAGCTGGAGGGAGTGGAACAAGATTATATCCTATAACTAAAGGGATTTCTAAACAATTACTTCCCATTTATGACAAACCAATGATTTATTATCCTTTATCGGTGATAATGCTTGCAGGTATTAAAGAAATATTGATAATATCTACACCAGTTGATTTACCAAATTATGAAAAACTATTGGGTGATGGTTCTGAACTAGGATTAAAATTGTTTTATAAAGAACAGCCAACACCAGATGGTTTGGCTCAAGCTTTTATTTTAGGGGAGGAATTTATAGGTCAGGATGATGTTTGTCTAGTATTGGGAGATAATATTTTCTATGGTTCTGGTTTTTCTGGAATGTTAAAAAATGCTAATAATAATATTTTAAAGGGAAAATCTACTGTGTTTGGATATTATGTTAAGGACCCTGAACGATTTGGTGTTGCTGAATTTGATAATGAAGGAAATGTAATTTCTATTGAAGAAAAACCTGAAAATCCAAAATCTAATTATGCAGTTGTGGGATTATATTTTTATACAAATGAAGTTATTCAAATTGCTAAAAATATAAAACCTTCAAAAAGAGGAGAATTAGAAATTACATCTGTGAATCAAATTTATCTTTCGCAAAATAATTTGAAAGTTGAATTACTTGGTCGAGGTTTCACATGGTTAGATACTGGAACTCATGATTCTCTAATGGAAGCGGGGCAATTTATAGAATCGATAGAAAAACGAAAAGGACTAAAAGTAGCTTGCATAGAAGAAATAGCATACAAAATGGAATACATTGATGTAGAACAATTAAAGAAGTTGGCGAATCCTATGAGGAAAAATAGTTATGGTCAGTATCTTTTAGATATAGTTAAAAAATAATGAAGTTTATAGAAACAAAAATATCTGATTTAATTATTATCGAGCCCACAGTATTCGGAGATGCTAGAGGATATTTTTTAGAATCTTACAATAAAATGAAGTTTGAAAAAATTATTGGTAAAATATCTTTTGTGCAAGATAACGAGTCGAAATCGTCAAGGGGTGTATTAAGAGGATTACATTTTCAAAAACCACCTTTTGAGCAAGCTAAACTAGTAAGATGTATTAAAGGAAAAGTTTTAGATGTTGCTGTCGATATTCGTAAAGGATCAAAAACTTTTGGAAAATATGTTTCAGTTGAATTATCCGAAGAAAACAAAAGACAATTGTTTATTCCCAGGGGTTTTGCCCATGGTTTTTTAGCGCTAACTGAGTACGCTATTTTCTCCTACAAGGTTGATAATGTATATGCTCCAAAATATGATGCTGGTATTAAATGGAATGATAAAGAATTAAATATTGATTGGGGAATCGAGGACAGTCAAGTTTTGGTTTCTGAAAAAGATTCTGATCTACCTTATTTAACTGTTTTTAAATCTCCTTTTAATTAAATGAAAGTATTAGTAATTGGGTCAGGCGGTCAACTTGGTTCTGAAATTAAAGAACTTGTCTCTAATTATCCTAAATTAGAATTTGTTTTAAAAGATTTACCTGATTTAAATATTTGTGATACTGATTTAATTAATACATTCATAAAAGAAAACAAAATTAATGCAGTTATAAATTGTGCAGCTTACACAGCTGTAGATAAAGCAGAGCAAAACTTTGAAATTACAGAACAAGTAAATTCTTTTGGAGTTAAAAATCTTACAAATGCTTTAGAAAAAGTAAATGGGAAACTTATACATATTTCGACAGATTATGTTTTTGATGGAACTAATTCAGAACCTTATAATGAGTTAGATCATGTAAATCCACTTGGAGTTTATGGAAAAACTAAAAGAGATGGTGAGTTGTTTGTGATTAATAGTAGTATTGATTCAATTGTAATTAGAACTTCGTGGTTATATTCATCATATGGAAATAATTTTGCCAAAACTATGTATAGTTTAGGAAATGAAAAAAACACATTACGTGTTATTTCTGACCAAATTGGGACACCCACTTATGCAAGGGATTTGGCCAAAGTCTGTTTAGACATAATATCAATATCAGATTCTAAAAGAATAAGTAATAAAGGTAAAGTTTATCATTATTCAAATGAAGGAGTTGCATCTTGGTATGATTTTGCTATAACAATCATGGAGCTTTTAGGATCTAATTGTAATATTAAAGCTATTCAAACTAGCGATTATCCAACTTCAGTAAAAAGACCACACTATTCAGTTCTTGATAAAACTAAGATTAAGAAAGATTTTAAAATTGAGATTCCTTATTGGAAAGATTCTTTAAAAGAATGTATAAATAAATTAAAACAATGAAAAATATTTTAATAACAGGTGGTGCTGGCTTTATTGGCTCGCATGTTGTACGATTATTTTTAAATAAATATCCAGATTATAAGGTTTATAACCTTGATAAATTAACATATGCTGGTAATTTAGAAAATTTGAAAGATATTGAGAACAAAAAGCATTATAAATTTATTAGGGAAGATATATGTGATTTTCAGAAAATGAAATCTCTTTTTAATGAATATGAAATTAACTATGTTATCCATCTTGCAGCAGAGTCTCATGTAGACCGTTCTATTGAAGACCCTTTTTCATTTGCACAGACAAATGTTATGGGAACCCTTAGTTTATTGCAAGCTGCTAAACAACAATGGGATAATAACTTCAATAATAAGTTGTTTTATCATGTATCTACCGACGAAGTTTATGGTTCTTTAGGCGAAGTTGGTTTCTTTACTGAAACCACAAAGTATGACCCCCACTCACCCTACTCTGCATCTAAGGCTTCTTCTGATCATTTTGTAAGAGCTTTTTCTGATACCTATGGATTACCAACTGTTATTTCTAATTGCTCCAATAATTATGGTTCGTATCAGTTTCCAGAAAAACTCATTCCTTTATTTATTAATAATATTCTCAATAATAAGCCCTTACCTGTTTATGGCAAAGGTGAAAACGTTCGTGATTGGTTGTTTGTAAATGATCATGCCAGAGCTATTGATGTAATATTTCATAATTGTAAACTAGGGCAAACTTATAACATTGGAGGCTTTAATGAATGGAAGAATATCGATCTTATCAAGGTTATAATTAAAACAGTAGATCGTTTACTTGGTCGAAAGGATGGATCGTCTTTAAAATTAATAACATATGTCAGGGACAGAGCTGGACATGACCTTAGATACGCAATTGATTCATCAAAATTAAAAAATGAATTGGGTTGGCAACCTTCTTTACAATTTGAAGAAGGAATTGAAAAAACAGTTAAATGGTATTTAGACAACAGAGATTGGATCAAGAATGTAACTTCTGGTGACTATAAAGATTATTATAAAAAAATGTATGAGTAGAATCAAACTTTTTTAATTACATATTCTACAATTCCCCATATAATTAGCTCATTTTCTTCGCTGATCTCTATCGGCTGATATTTTTTATTTTCAGGTACCAAATGCAGTTTATTTTTATCTTTTTTTATTCTTTTTACTGTGAAATCTCCATCAATAAAGCAAATTGCTATTTTCCCATTTTCAGGACTTAATGATCTATCGATTATTAATAAATCTCCATCATCTAGCCCCGCATCAATCATTGAATCTCCACTAACTCTTGCATAAAATGTAGATTCGGAATTTTTAACTAACTCTCTATCTAAGCTAATTCTAATTTCTTTAAAATCGTCTGCAGGAGACGGAAAGCCCGCTGAAATACCTTGCTCAATTAACCACTGCCCTAGCTCATCCCCTTTCTTTGGTTTTAAAAAAGTTAATTTTTCTTTTTTCATTTTACTTTTATGATTTCATTAATTTTGCAAGTATAACTTGAACTTAATTTTTCCTGTTTCATTTTCCATCTTTTTCTTAGATCTTGAGAAGCAAGTTTAATTTTGCTTTGACCTTCTTTTTTTTGAATATGGTCTATGATTTTCATTAAATATTTATGTCTAGGATTTTCATTTTCAAATAAATTTAG